>FUFK010041851.1_pt1 | contig 14639 bp, 11 predicted proteins | sample 1021851 | NCBI WGS metagenome assembly FUFK01 (sample SAMEA51879418, study PRJEB19060) | metagenome | reverse complement strand
AATGGATAATGGGAAAGTCAAAAAGATAATGTTTGGCGACCCTAATATGAAAATAAGAAAAAACAATCCTGAAGCTAGAGCTTCGTTTCGTGCTAGACACAAATGTAGTACAGCTAAGGATAAAACAACCGCAAGATATTGGTCTTGCAGAGCGTGGTAAGGAGATTATGGCTAAAAAAGAAGTATGGGATAAGAAGAGACCTAAGTCATTAGGTAAATCGAAAGCATTGACTGCTGCACAAAAAGATAAAGCTCGTGCTAGAGCAAAGANAGCAGGCAGAAAATATCCNAACTTAGTTGACAATATGTGGGCTTCTAATCAGTAAAGATAATGCCAAAACCTAGATGTAAATTAAATGATGCTTTAGGTGAAACTTGTCGTAAACAAAGAAGAAACAAATCGCCTTATTGTTCTACTAAATGTAAAGATAGATTTAATTATTTAAAAAAACAAAATAAAACAGAAGTACCTGAAACAAAACAAGGAACTACTGCTAGAGGACCTAGGTATGAAGAGTTCTGTAGAGAGTACGCTAGTAAGTTAGAAGCAAAAAAACATACACAACAACAAATAGCAGATGCTATGGATTTAAACAGAACTACTGTTACAAAAATGTATAAAGCGTATTTAGAAGATAAAGCTAATGTAGAAGCACAAAAAAATTGGGAGAGAACAGAAGATACAATTAAATCTTTACAAGACTTTAAAGATTTTAGAGATAGATACTTTAAAACAGAAACAGGTGAACTATACGAAACAGCAGACTTTCACGAAAACTGGATAAACAATATTGTTGATGCTATAGCAAATGGTAAACAACAAATGATACTTAGTCCACCACGTCACGGAAAAACAGATTTACTTACACACTTTGCTGTATGGCAGATATGTAAGAATCCAAACATAAGAATTATGTGGGTAGGTGGAAACGAAGATATTGCAAAAAATGCAGTAGGTGCTGTACTAGACCATTTAGAAAACAATGAATTACTTAATGAAGAAATAAATGGTCCAGGAGTTAAGTTCCAACCAAAAATACGTAGCGGTAAATCTTGGTCATCTGGTCAGTTTACTATTGGTACTAGAACAGTTACCGGTATCAAATCACCTACTATGGTAGCTGTAGGTAAAGGCGGAAAGATTCTATCACGTGACTGTGACTTAATTATTGCTGATGACATTGAAGACCACGGAACAACAATACAACCTAGTGCTAGAGAGCAAACCAGACAATGGTGGACAACTACTTTGTCATCTCGTAAAGAGGAACATACTGCTGTAGTTGTGATTGGGTCAAGACAGCACCCTGAAGATTTATATAATTTTTTATTAGAAAATCCAGAGTTTGACCATATCGTAGAAGAAGCACACAGTACAGAGTGTGTGTTGCCAGAAACAGATATAGAAGAACATAAAGACTGTATGTTGTGGTCAAGTAAACGTACTTACAAGTGGCTTATGTCACAGAAAAATAATGCAGACACTACAGGAGGTAGAGCTATATACGAAATGGTATATCTAAACAAAGCATTTGTAGAAGGTATCACAATGTTTAACTCTGAAGATATAGACCAATGTAGAGATATTAACAGAAGGGTAGGACATATTCCTGCAGGCACACATTTGATTGCAGGACTAGACCCTGCTTCTACTGGTTTTCAGGCTTGTGTATTGTGGGCTGCTAATTCAGAAACAGGAAAGTTATATCTAGTAGATATAGAAAATGAACAAGGTGGTGGAGTTATACAAGCTAGAAAGTCTATACAAAAATGGTATGAAAAATATGGGCTTGCACATTGGGTTATTGAAGAAAATGGTTTTCAGAAAGCAATAAGACAGGATAAAGAAATAAAAGAGTACTGTAGTAGATTTGGTATTTATTTAGAAGGTCATCAGACACAAAAAAACAAATATGACCCAATTTATGGTGTTGGTAGTATGCAACAGCTATTTGAACAAAAGCTAATAAATCTGCCGTATGGTGATACAGAAAGTGAAACTAAGAGTAATATATATCGTAGACAACTAATTTATTTTTCATCTGCTGCTAGTAAGGCAAGTAAGGCGAAAAGTTATAAATCAGATGTCGTAATGGCTAGTTGGTTCCCACTAAAAGTTATAAGAAGATTAGGAAAAGAACGATTAGCTGAGGTAGGATTAGATTATAAACCTAGTTTTGGAGAATGGAATTTAAGCGATATGAACGAAAGCCCTTGGGGATAGAATGAAACCTGAAGAGATACAGTATAAAATAACGCAATTACACTTTGACAATCAAAGTGCATANTCTACTAGAGGTCGTATTCGTGCAATTATGAATGGTGGACCAGATGGTATTCTTGCATTACTAGGTGACCAAATAAAAGGTTTCCAAGATTTCCAAATACCAGTACCTAACTTAATGATGTCAGGATTAGAGCATTTGTCACAAAAGATAGGTCGTATTCCAAATCTAAAAGTAGATGTACCTAACAATAAAGATTCTGATAGAGCTAGAGCTAAAGCAGATAAGATAGCTCGTATCGTAACTTCGTATGATGACACACAAAAATTAGATTTACAAATGCCACAAGTAGGTAGATGGCTACCTGGTTATGGTTTTGCTGTATGGGTTATTAGAGAGAAAAAAGGTCCAGATGGCACTCCTTATCCTTGTGCAGAACTTCGTGACCCTTACAACTGTTTTCCTGGTTACTTTGGTGCAGATCAACAACCAAAAGAAATGGCTATTGTTCGTAGAGTACCTAAAGAATCACTTGCACAGGTTTATCCTAAGTACGCAGAAAAGATTATGGCTAAAGATGGTTATGAAACTAATGCACTAGGTATAGGTAATGCGTATGCTTCTGCTTACACAGATTCTTACAATGGTTCTTGGGCTAACTCAAATGGCGAAGGTGACTTAGTAGCAGAGTATTATAACGAAGAAGGTACATACATTTTTCATATGACCTCTGCAACTATACTTGACTTTATACCTAATCCACTAGATAGTGGTCCTGCGTTTGTTGTAGCAAAGAAATTTGCATTTGATAGATTACAAGGACAGTATGACCAAATCATAGGACTTATGGCTTCTATGGCAAAAATTAATGTTATGTCAATAATAGCTATGGAAGATGCAGTCTTTACAGAAACAAACATATCAGGTGAGATAGAATCAGGACAGTATCGTAAAGGTAGATTTGCTGTAAACTATCTAGCTCCAGGTACACAAGTCAGTAAACCTGCATCAAATGTACCTTATCAAATCTTTCAACAAATAGACAGAATAGAACGACAACTACGAGTAGGTGGTTCTTATCCTGTATCTGATGATTCACAAAGCCCACTTAGCTTTGCAACAGGTAGAGGATTAGAAGAATTAGGTGCAAGTATGTCACTAATGATCAGAGAATATCATACAGTTATGGCTGATGCTATAGAGATGATTGATTCTAAAAGATTAGAGTGGGATCAAAAAATGTATGGTGGTAAAGCTAAAGACTTATCTGGTTATTACAACAATCAGTTCTTTAGCGAAAAGTATGACCCAGCAAAGGATATACAAGGTGCATATAAAACACGCAGAGTGTATGGTGCTATGGCTGGATATGATGAGCCACAGAAGATTGTAACAGGGCTGCAATTACTACAGGCAGGTATCATAGACACACAGACACTACAAGAGAACCTTGATGGGTTAGATAACCTTACAACTGTAAACAGTAGAATTACAAAAGAAAAAGCAGAGAAAGTTTTATTTGATTCTTTACTAGCACAGGCACAACAAGGCGATCCTAAAGCAACTATGGCTGTTATACAGATAAGAAAACAGCCAGATGATATGCAAAGTATTTTAGATAAGTTTTACACAGCAGAAGAACCTGCAATACCTGAAGCAGAACAAGAATTGCTTGGAGGAGCTTCCCTACCACCACAGGGTGCTCCACCAGGCATAGCACAGTTATTACAAGGTATGGGTGGATAATGAGTGTAAATAGTGATTTTGCAGATATTGTACATAATTCTTTATATGATGTTGATGAACTAGGTGATGATATATTACTAGAAGAAGAAGTATTACAACCTAGAATGTTTCACGACCAAATGCCACCATTAGCTTTTCCTTTTGGCTATATGATTATAAGTTCTACATTTATGTTTTATGATGATGAGGATGAAGATGGCAACGAGAAGTCCTAGCAATAGAGGTTTAAATGTACCTCCACCTGCTAGAAATTATCAAGATAACACACAAGCTGTTCGTAGAATGCCTGGTGTTGCTTATGGTGAACAAAAAGAATTAACAGAACAACAACAAGCTGCACCTTTATCAAAAGATACTATTCCACAAGCACAACCTAGACCAGCAAGACCTATGCCACAAATGGATGTATTTGCAGCAACAGAAAGAAAATCAGAACCTGTTACATCAGGTTTACCTTTTGGTCCTGGTGTTTCACCAATGACAACACCTGAACAAGGTTTAGAAGATGTTAAAAACTTTATTTATGAAAGTTGGTTAGCAACTGGAGATGATAGTTTACTAGAGTTCTTGTAATGGTTTACAAAGATTTTTCACAAGATAAAGCAGAACAATTTAGTAAAATAAACCAAACAAGTTTTGGTGTACCAGAAACAGTTATGGTACAAATGGCTAAAAACAATACTGATGATTCTTTTATAGAAAAAATGACTACTTTTTTTACAAGAAATAGAGTAGGTCCTTTTGAAAGATTAAAAAATTCTATTGCAACACAAACAGGTATAAACCCAGACACAGTATCTTCTTTGAGAGAATTAGGATTAAAAACTTCTTTTATGGGTTTACGAGCTGTGTGGGAAGATACATTTCCTAGAGTAGGTAGAGCTATATCCTTAAAACAACAAGGTGTATCTGATCCTTGGAAAAAAGCAGATGTTAGTCCTTTTGGTGTATGGAAAGCAGAAAGAGAAAAGGGAAATGTAATTGATTTTGGAACAGCAATATTTGGTGATACAAACCCTGAAGATACACAAGAATATAAAGACTTAATTGACAAAGGTTATAGCACAGAAAAAGCTAGGGCAAAAGTATTAAAAAACAAAGGTAAAAATATATGGACATTGATAGAAGAAGAATCAAAAAAAGTAGATTTACCTGAAAGCACAGCGAGAGCTTTAGCAGCTAGAGGCAAAGGAACACAAGCTACTTTTGGTAGAGTTATGTGGCAACCATTACATTTCATTGTAGGTCCAGAAGATGAAGCGTATGATTTTTGGACAGGTACTGTTGATTTAGCTGCAAATATACTTGACCCTACTTTTATAGTAGGTAAAGCTGTTAAAACTGTAAAAGCAGGTACAAAAATGTTAGCATTGTCTGATGATGCAGCAGCTAGTGTTGGTTTACTAAATGGTTTTGTAAGAAAATCATTTAGTAAAAGAACAGTAGAGCAAGTAATAGATTCTAAAGATGGCGACAAAATTGCAGAGTTTTTATTAAATAATAGAAATAATCCTGCCACAATTTTAGAAAAATCTAATTTTAAATTTGTCAATAAATATATTATGCGTGACCAACAACTAGCAGATAAAACAACAAAATTTATGTTAGATTTGCAAACTATAGAAGAAACAGGAGATGCAGGATTAAAAGCTGTAAAAGAATTATTAAAAAACAATACAAATGTAATTGCCTCTGCTACTGAAGGTATGGTTCCTAAATTACAAAAAAATGGAAAACTTACACAGTATTTAGATACATATTTTGGTCCACAATATAATACAAAATTAAGAGCTAGTAACCCTGACCAGTTGCTTGTAAATTATAGTAAGTTTTTAAAACAGATAGACCCAACAGGAAAAATAGTAGATAGAAATAAAAGATTGTCTGATTTAATTGGTGAGCTAGATGCGTTAGGAACAAAAGACCCATTTTTAAAAGGAAATATAATTATCAATTCAGTTGTAAAAGATATGGGTTCATTAAGACAAGTTATTACAAAAAACTTTGAAGATACAGGTAAATTAAATGACAGGTCAGAAAAATTAATTAAAAAAGTATTTACTAACTTAGGCAAATATATAGAAGAAGTACCAGATCAAGTAGGTAAAAACAAAAGAGTATATACACAATTAGGTAATTTACCTAACGAATTAAAAAGTCAATGGGCAAGAGAACTTAGTGATAGAGGTTGGTCATCAGAAGAAATAACAAAAGGGTTTGATACATTTGCTAATCAACCAATTATAGAATCTGTATTAACAAGAGATTTAACTTTGCCACAACCATCAGAAGTTATAAAACTAGTTAATAGTTTAGACAAAAGTATGAAAGGCAACTTTTTAAGAATGGCTGATATTATTGGCGAAAAAGGAATAGACAATGCTATGAATTTTTATGTTGGTAAAGTCTTTAAACCTATTGCATTGTTAAGACCTGCTTGGACAGTTCGTGTTATAGCAGAAGAACAGTTAAGAGTTATAGCTGATGGTGTTTTAGGAATTAGAGATAATTATTTAAGTCCTATGAATATTTTAGGAAGAATGGGATTAATAGATGTAAGACCTTCTGCTGCTAGGTCTGGCTGGTTAAATAATGGTGTATTTGAGGCAGGTATAGGAGAAGCAGAATCAAGAGCATTTAATAACCTTACAGGTAGATTAGATAGATTAGGCATAGAGTTTGAAACAGTACAAAGAGTAGGTGGAGCAGGAACTGCAACACAAGCAAACACTTCTAAATGGAATCAAGGACAATTTAGAGTTATTAATAATTACTTAGATAGTAGATTGACTAAAAAAATTGCAGAGATAAAAATGTTAGGTCCTGACAATGCTGTATCACAACTTAAAAAATCTAAAGCTACTGAACAACTTATAGATGATTTATTAGAAGAAGGTAATGAATTAAGAGAAGCTATGTTGGCTATATCTACTAGCACAAACAAAGAAAACATATGGCAAGTATTAACTGACACTACTGACAGAAATTTAATTAGACAATTTTTAAATACATTAGATGATGCAATAACAGCAGACTTATCTAAGAGTGGCGATCTTACAGCAGAGATGTGGGAGTTACTTGCTACTGGTAAATTTAAAAATGCTGATGGCAAAGTTATAGACATAAAACAAATAACAAGAGGTTCTGCAACAAAAGCAGAAATAGAATTATTTAATGCTAACCAATTAGATTCAAAAAGAACTAGACAAATAGCAAAAACAAATGCAGATAATCAGAAAAAAGCTATTGATGAATACATAGCTAAATTTGGTGATGGTTTAACTGAAGATGTAGGATTTAGAACAGTACCTATGGAACTTAAAAGTCCAGGCATAGGACAAAAAATAACAGAGCTAGGTATGGAGTGGTTAATGACTAGACCAACTAACAATATGTCACGAATACCAGTTTTTAAATCTACCTACTGGAACAAATCAGCAGAACTTATATCTATTAGTTCAGAAGCAGTAAAACAAAAAATATTAAAGGGTGCAAAAAAAGCTGGTATCAATGAAAAGCAAATAAAAAAATGGGATAAGTTATATACATCTGCTGGTGAAAAAGGAATAGATGATGCAGAACTTATAGAAATATTTGCTAAAGGTGCTGCTGTACAAAAAACAAAAGATTTATTGTACGACATAACTGAAAGCAGAAGATTCTGGGATGTTGCAAGGTGGATATTTCCTTTCGGTAATGCGTATCAAGAAGTATTAACAACTTGGTTAGGATTGCTTGGTGCAAATCCTGGTATCGCATCAAGAGGTGCAACTATATGGAATGGTGCAACACAACCAACAGATACATTAGAAGATACAGGTAAAGGTTTCTTTTATGAAAATCCTACTAACGGATCAGTAGTATTTAATTACCCTGGTACAGGAATAGTACAAGATTGGATGTTTGGTGATTCAGAAAATCCTTTAGATGTTAATGTAAATTTACCTGTGTATGCACAAAGTTTAAATATAGCTGCAACAATACTTCCTGGTTTTGGTCCTGTCATAAGGCTACCTGCTGCATTTTTATTTAGAAATTACCCAGAAGATAGTTTTGCAAACGAAATTATTTTTGGTGACTTTCCTGCACCAAACATAAAAGAACCTGGAGATATAGCTAGAGCTGCTGGTGTTGTTCCTGCGTGGATGGATAAATTTTATAAAGTAGCTTTTAACAAAGAAGAAAATTCACAAGGTATATTTGGTAATACTGTTATGGACACATACGAAGCATTATTATATGCAGGTCTTATTGATGACAGTAATGAAGATGGTTTTAAACAAGGTATGGATTTAGCTGTAGATAAAGCAAAAGGATTATTTTATATCAGAGCAGTATCTCAAATGTTAGGTCCTTCAGGTGTTGCAACTCCAATATACGAAATAACACCAGAAAACTCTCGTATGTTTTTTTTAGAAACTCTTGCAGATGAATACAGAAGTATTAAAGCATCTAACAATTATGATGACACACAAGCATTAAAAGTATTTACTGATAGATATGGTTTTAATCCACTTGCATTAACTGTATCTAAAACTATATCTATAGAAAAATTCCCAACAACAGAAGAAGGTTACAAATGGTATCAACAGAACAGAGAAGTGTATGAAGATTATCCTTATGTTGCTTGGTATTTAGACCCACCACCAGAATATGCAGAGTTTTCTTTTACTGCGTATAGAGAAGGATTGTTTGAAGGCAAAAGAGAATATCGTACACCTGAACAATGGGCAATAGCTAAAAATAAATTATTAGGTGCAGTAGCATTAGATAAGTTTGAAAGAGATTTAGGTATTGTAGGAGATAACACAGAACCTGCTAGATATGTTAGAAACAGATACAAAAAAGAACTTATGGATAAATATTGGGGTTATGGACAACCTAACATTGTTGGATCACCTAACAAACCAACTATAGATATGCAAATAACACAGCTTGAAAAAATGGTAAAAGACCCTGCATTACAAAACAATAAACAAGTTATTACAATAAATAAATATTTAAAACAAAGACAAATGGTAATTGACTTGTTAGTAGAACAAGGTGAATCAGAAACTGCTTGGAAACAATCTAATAAATATATTGCTGTAAGGCAGATATTAAGAAAGTATGCTGATAATCTTATAGATGAGAACCCAGATTTTGGTCCTATCTTTGACCAATTATTGGCAAAAGAATTACAACCAGAATATGAAGATGATTTGTTGCTACAATTAAATCAAGGTAATAATAGATAATTATGGATGAGCTGTTAAAAAAATTTAAAGATGAAATATTTACTCTTATAGATAGAGGAGTTGTTGGTAGTACAAGATTTGTACCTACTGCTGAACAAATCAACGCAATTATGTTAGCAGAAACATATATGGATGCTAAAGAAGCTGCATTATCTTATGGTTGGAATGACTATGTAAGTATGTTTGAAGCAAGAAATGAAACAGATATATCTCCTGAAGAAGAAATGATTATGCAATTAAGAAATGAGTTGCAAGATTTACAAGCATTTGATAATCCATTTATAGGTGTTGAAGGCGATACAAAGATAATGTATCAAGGTGTAGAAACAACAATATCTGATTATGGTGACAATTTCTATAAAAATAATGACAATGATTTTGAATTTTTAAATTCTACACCAGAACAAATAATGGAATTACAAGCTGACTTAGTTAATGCAGGATTGTTAGGTCCTAAAGTAGGAAAACCTTTTAGACCTGGTCAATGGCAACCAGAACTTGAAGGCAAGATAATGTATAGTTTAATGTCACAGGCTAATGCTATAGGTTTAGGTAAAAAAGAAAATGGTTGGCAAAATGTATTAGAAAGTTACATACAGAATCCTGTTGCTATGGGATTACAAGTTGATCCTTATTTACCACCAGATTATGACAGTATTGCTACAAGTGTAAACAATTTATTTAAACAGCAATTAGGCAGAGATCCAATGCCATATGAGTTAAAATTGTTAGCTAATACTTATATGTCAGAATCAGAAAAAGCATATAACCAAAAAGTTATGTTATTAGAAGAAGCAAATAATATGGTTGCTACTCCTGATAACTTAATGGAGTATGGTAATCACATACAGAAAAAAATAATAGAAGAACAAGGTTTGACAGAAATAGACCCTGGTGCTGGTATGTTTGCAAAGTTTCAACAAATAACTGCTGAAGAACAAGAGAGGTTAAAAGATTATGGTGATATTCAAAAAACTAATAATCTCATTATTAATAGCATCACAGGTGCTCCAAGGTAATGTTATGGAAGTAGATAGAGAGATTATGAATACAAATCCAGCTTTAATAGATATTTATTTAAGTGCATTAAGAATGAAAGAAAGCACAAATAATTATTTAGCTAAACACTCACCTAGTGTTATAGAAGATTTTGTTACAGGAAAACCTATACGAGTACAAGCATTAGGTGCTTATGGAATACTTGATATAAATTGGGATGTATGGTCTAAACAAGCTGGACTTGCAGGTGCTGACTGGAAAGATAAAGCTGCACAAGATGCAGTAGCTAAATATAAAGTACAAGAGTATTTTAATAAATTTGGTTCTTGGGATTTAGTATCTGTTGCTTGGTTTGCAGGACCTGGTGATGCAAGAGATTTAAAAAATACAGGAACATTAGATATGAGCCAACAAGATTCTAACGGAACAGACATAGCTGATTATGTTGCTGGTATGAATAAATTAATTGGTGAAGAACTAATGAATATAGAAGTTCCTATGCAAACATTTGAAACACCAAGAATATACTCTGGTCCTGTAGAAGTACAAGGTGCTAGTCAAGATCAAGATACAGTATTTGCAGCACAAATTTTAAATTCATTAACTAAAGCAAATGCAGGTGGAGTAAGACCTAGTTTAGATGGCGATTATAAATCCCAAGTTCCAGCAGCAGCAGGTGAAATGGATGTTACAAAACTTAAAACAGAAATAAGAAGAAACGAGATGAAGTAATGGCACAAGTTGTTGTATATGGACCTAATGGAGCTAGGACTACTGCTAACACAGAGAAAAGACCTGGTGAAGAAAAATCAGAATATGAAAGACTGATTGCTGGTGAAATACTAGGTAGAGAAGGTTATGCAGATGCTGACAAAAAATTTCAAGCACCAGAACCATTAACAGAAGATTATCCTGGCGACTATGGTGGTGAAGATGCTTCTACACCTATAAATCAAAGAGAGAGTGTAGTCGGAGTAGGTAATACAGATTACGATACTAAAGATTATTCTTTTGCTGGTCCTGGTCCAACACTAAATATTCCTGATCCTACTGGTACAGATGAACCAACAGCAAGTCCAGGACAAGCATCTGAACAATTTTCACAACTAGTTGATTCTGGACAAAGAGATTTTTTAAACATACCTGAAAATGCTTTTCTATGGGATGTTGATGGAATACTGTATTTAGCTTATGAAGTTCCTGGCTCTGGTGGAGAAGTATATGATGGAGAACCAATGTATATGGCATACACAGTAGTAGAAAATGATTTAATAAAAGCTGGTTTAGTATCTCCAGAAGCTCCAACACCAGAGGTAAATAGAACAATGTCAAAAGAGTTGTTTGATTCTACAACTATAGTTTTTGGTAATACAGATCAACTTACATCAGAAATAGATAACCCTTTTGCTAGTTTTAGAGAAACAGTTAGTGAACAAGCACAAGTTGCACCTTGGATTAAAGACCCAGAAATGTTATCTTTGATTGCAGAAGCTGCATTAGAAGGTAGAACTGTTACTGATGCTGAATGGCAATCTACTACTTGGTATCAAACAAATAACGAAACACAAAGAGAATGGTTAAGAACTTTTTATGGTGACCCAACAACTGCTGCTGCATTAAAAACAGATGCAGAATTAGCAGTAGCTAATTCTTTAAGGGCTGCTGGTGTTAATAATGTGCCAGAATCAGTAAGTAATTGGATGGCTAGTCAATTTGTTACTGGTGCTTGGACAGATGCTTACACAAGTGAACAAATTAAATTGTTTGCAGACCCATTTGCACCAGGTGAAAGAGATAATTCTTTTCAAACATATTTAGATACTGTTACTTTGACTGGTTTAGACAGAACAACAGAAAGAGAAATGGAAGTAGAAGAACTTTACAAAAAATGGTTAGGACCACAATTAGGTCAATTAACACAAGATGAAATAGCAGAAACAGCAGGTAAATTAAGAAGTGATCCTGACTATCGTGATAAATTAATTAGTTCTCTAAAACAATCAAGACTTGCTGCTTTTAGTAATTACACAAATCCAGAACTTACATACGAAGATATTGCAAGACCTTGGCGAAACTTAACAACTTCTGTATGGGGTCAAACAGCAGATGAAACACAAGGTTGGTGGCAAGATATGGTTAAATCTAATGATTTTGCTAAAGCACAAACTACACTAAGAGAAAAAGGCTTAGAGCAAGATATTACACAAGTTACACAAGATGCAGCACAAGCATTACAAAAAGCATTAGGACAAGGCACAGTAAGCCAGTCAGGAGTTAATGTATAATGGCAACATTTGAAGAATTAGCAAAAAGTTTATATCCTAATATGCCAAGTGATATTCTTGACTTGTTTGCAAATGAATGGGCTAGGACAGGCGATCCACAGGTAGCTATTGCTGAAGTTAGAAGAAGTCCTGCATATGAGATAGCATTTCCTGGTAACAAAAGACCTGATGGTACAGTAAAGTTTGATGAAGTAACTTACACAGGATTGAAAGAAAGTTATATAGGCACATTACAAGAGTATGGTATTCCAAGAAACACATCAGTTGATTTACTAACAGATAGATTTACAGGACTAATAGAAGGTGAAGTATCTGCTAGAGAATTTGCACAGAGAGTAGATGCTGTGTATCAAGGCATACAAGAAAACATACCAGAAGTTACAGAGTTTTATAGAGAAAACTTTGGTTTAGAATTAACACCAGAAGCTATCTTTGTTGGTGCATTAGACCCAACAGTAGGCGAAGAAATAGTTGCAGGTAGAATAACAACTGCACAGATTGGTGGAGAAGCTGCAAGAGCAGGGTTTGAAATAACAGGTGACTTTGCACAGAGATTACAAAGAGCTGGTATATCACAAGCACAAGCTAGACAGTTGTTTACTACTGCACAAGCAGAACTTCCAAGACTACAAGAATTACAAGCTAGAGGTGGCGTAGAACAACCAGAACAATTTACATTAGAACAGTTTACAGAAGCAGCAGTATTTCAAAGCCCAGAGGAACTAGAAGAAATACGACAACTAGAAGCAGAAGAACAATCTAGGTTTGCACCTATTGGTGGTGCTGCTAGGCGTGGTCGTAGAGTTACAGGTTTAGTAGAAGAATAAACCTTGACATACTATATATAGTGGTATAATTAAATTGTCGCATAGTGGTAGTCTGCGAATATAAATTGACTCTGCACTCTCCAGCTTATAACTGGCGTGTAAGCTGCGTATTACAATTCGCCTAGTATCTGAATAGCCGAAAGTGGCTGACAATTTTTGTTATTCTTAATTATTTTATTTGTCGCCTATCACATCATTATCCCAAGGGTGATGTAGATGTAGAAAACTTGGAGTAGGAGAAATAATGGAAAACGAAGTAGAAAATACAGTAGAGGATATGCAAGAAGATAANAATGCGATTAAGCAAATGCGTGANCGTATNAAAGAGCTTGAATCAGTAGAGAAAGAATNTAAGTCTGTACAGATGGCTAACGCTATNAAAGATGCAGGTTTTGATCCTGAATCTGGTGANGGTAAAGCACTNAAAGACTTGTATAAAGGTGAGTTACAAGCAGATGCTATAAAAGAGTTTGCTTCTAACTATGGTTGGGGTGAAGTACCACCACAAGCAACACAAGAAGAACTACAGCGACAAAGAGTTGTTTCTAGTCAAGATAGTTTAGATACTGTAATAGAAGCATCAGTTCCTGTAGAACCTGTAGGNNTNGATGANCANATANNNCAAGCACAANCTGATGGTGATTGGCAAACAAGTTCTAATCTCAAAGCAGATAAATTAAGAGCACTAACNCAAAAAAAGTAAAGGAGATTTAAAAAATGGGTGCAGTATCAGGATTNGGAGATTCATACGATCTNCCNAATTNNGTAGGNGAGTTATTTAANATAACNCCNAACGATACACCTTTCCTTTCTGCNATTGGTGGAATGACTGGAGGTAAATCAGTTACCTCTAAACAGTTCACCTGGCAAACAGTTGATAATGCANCAGCAGCNCAAACAGTNGTNGCTGAAGGTGCAGATGCAACTTTCGCAGAGAGAAGCAGATCTGAAGTAACAAACGTTACTCAAATTATGCAATATGGTGTACACGTNTCNTANACAAAACAAGCAGCAACAGGNAACCTTNCNGGTNAATCTATATTAGGAAATCANCCAGTTCAAGATGAATTGNCTTTCCAATTAGATATGGCTATGAAGAGAGCAGCTAGAGATATAGAGTTCTCTTTCCTTAGAGGTACATATGTTGCAGATACAGATGTAGCAACAGCTAGAAAAACAAGAGGTATGCTTACAGCTATTTCTACTAACGAAGTAGCAGGTGGTAACGCAGCTCTTGACCAAGCAAAAGTAAATGCTTTGATGAAAGCTATGGCAGATTCAGGAGCTCCATTTGAGCAACCTGTAATTATGGCTAACGCT
>FUFK010754598.1_pt1 | contig 14641 bp, 18 predicted proteins | sample 1021851 | NCBI WGS metagenome assembly FUFK01 (sample SAMEA51879418, study PRJEB19060) | metagenome | reverse complement strand
AAATCTCGTATAAGAAATTTACAAAGTATAGGTAGAGGATTGAGAATTGGTGACAGCAAAGAAACTGCGACATTATACGATATATCAGACGACCTAACATACAAAGATAAAAAGAACTTTACCCTAACACACTTTCAGGAAAGAATAAATATTTACAATGAGGAGGGGTTCACATACGAAATACATAGTGTGGACTTAAAGTAATATGGTTAAAATAATCCGTCTAGTGTCAGGTGAAGAAATCTGTTGTATAATACCAAAAGAGCAGGTAAAAGATAAGTCACATCTTTTAAGGCTATCAGAGCCAATGTTAATTAAGTATGTGCCACAGATTACAGAGTATGGTATATCTGATTATATTGCGTTAGTAAAATGGGTTGGATTTACTAATGATAAAATAATAACAATACCTAAAGATAAGATTATGACTATTGCAAATGCGACAGAGCCATTTACAAGAAGATACCATCATTTAGTAGATAATTTAAGTAGGCAGGATCAAAAACTTCCTTCTTTTGTAGAGAGAGATTTAACAGATGAGGACTATAATGAAATTGATAGACAAACTAACTCTAATAAAAAGAACAAGAAACTGGATGATTTAAAAATATTCCTTGATATGCCTAGTAAGAAAATTCACTAGCTAAAGCCTCCCTGGTAAAGCACCTACATAGGTATTATATCAAAGAAACCTAATGAGTCAAGCACCTATGAAAAAAAGAAACACAATCGCAAAAGATTTATACACACCTAAATACGCACCTAGAGTCGTAAAATCTAAAAAAGGAAAGGGCAGCTACAAGCGTATAAAAATTAGTAAAAAGCTTGACACAACCAACAAGATGTAGTATTATATAATTATGACTAAAACAAAGAAAAAATCTGAACATTATGTAAACAATAAAGAGTTTTTACAGGCGATGATTGAGTACAAAGATCGTTGCGATAAGGCAGATAAAAGAAAAAGAAAAAGGCCTCCTGTGACTAACTATATTGGTGAATGTTTTTTAAAAATTGCAAACCATCTATCATACAGACCTAATTTTATTAATTATACTTTTAGAGATGATATGATAAGTGATGGTATAGAGAATTGCTTACAATACTTAAATAACTTTAATCCTAAAAAATCAAATAACCCTTTTGCTTATTTTACGCAGATAATATACTATGCGTTTATTAGAAGAATACAGAAAGAGAAAAAACAAGCAAATATAAAATACAAGATGATTGAACAAGCAGGTATAGATGAGTTTGATACATTACCTGGTGATAANAATAGTGANTANAAGAATCANTTTTTAGAATTTTTAAGAAAGAANANNCCNAGCTNNAGANNNACCTNANCCNAANGANATAAAAGTTAAGAAAAGAAAAAGAAGAAATTATACAAGCGTTTTAACTGAAAATACATAATGATTAAACACATAGTAATAGTGGGTGGTGGTACCGCAGGTTGGTCTACGGCACATCATTTTATAAACAAAACAAGTCCCGATACAAAAATAACGGTAGTTGCAGCCCAAGAAATACCTATAATAGGTGTGGGTGAAAGCACAACTGGTCGTTTCAATGATCTAATAAATTTAGAACCTAATCTAACAGGTGTAAATGAAAGAGATTTTTTAAAAGAAACTGAATCTACATTTAAGATAGGTATTAAACATAGTGATTGGCATACAATAGGNAAATCTTTTTATTCTCCTATTGGTGATGGTTATTCAAATCCTACAAAATTTCCTCATAAAGATTATGATAATTTAAGAGTATATCATGTTGCTGAAGATTTAGATTACGATAAATTTTATCAATCTCAATTGATGGCACAAAATAGATTACATATTATTGATGGTAGAAGTGTCTTTGAATTTGAAGAAGATAAACCTGTGGCTTATCATTTAGATACTTATAAAGTAGGACAATATCTTAAAAGGAAAGCATTAAGAGTTAATTATAAATGTAAATATATTGATGGTAAAGTTGTAGATTTTAAAAAAGATAAAGATGGTTTTGTAAAATATTTAAAACTAAAAGACGGTAGAACAATAAAGGGTGACTTGTTTATTGATTGCACAGGATTTGCAAGACTATTAATTAGTAAAGTAGAAAAAAATAAATGGGTATCTTACAAAGATAATTTACTTGTTGATAGTGCTTTAAACTTTAATTATGAACATGATGAAGATGAACCAATAAAAAATTACACTCATGCCTGGGCACAAAAGAATGGTTGGTGTTGGGAAATACCTACACAAACACGAATGGGTTGTGGTTATGTTTTTAGTAGTCAACATACAGATTTTAATAAAGCACATGATGAGATTTCTAAAAAATTAAAAAATAGAAAGATTAAAGTACAAAGACAAATTAAATTTGATACAGGAAGATTAGAAAAGTTTTGGTGTAAAAATGTAGTATCAACAGGTTTATCAAGTGCATTTATAGAGCCATTAGAAGCAACATCCATACATGCTACAATTATGCAGATCACACACTTTATAGAAAACTATTTTAAAAAAGATTTAAACTTAAAAAACAATTTATTTCAAAGTCAATACAATAGAGAGATGACAGCCATGTGGGATAATATAAGAGATTTTATAGTCTTTCATTATATCACACCTAGAAAGGATAGTAAGTTTTGGAAAGAGTCAAGTAATAAAGAAAGATGGTCACCTAGACTAAAATACTTAATGTCAATCTGGAAAGATAGAATGCCTAGAGTTGTAGATTACATAGATGATAAGAATAATAATTTTTATAACATAGGAAATACTTTGTATTATCAGATTGCTATAGGTATGAAATTGTTAGATAAGAAAGTAGCAAAAAAAGAATTAAAAAATTATGGCATATATGATATAACAAAAGAGATGTATGAGCAGATACAAAAACAAATTAAAACAGACATATATAAAAGTGTAAAAACAAACGAGTATTACAAAACATTATGAAGATAGCAATATTAAATGATACACACTTTGGTGTTAGAAATGATAGTGAAGCTTTTAGAAACTATCAATTAAGATTTTACAATGAAATCTTTTTTCCTTACCTAGAAAAAAATAATATTAAGACACTAATACATTTAGGTGATGTTGTTGATAGAAGAAAATTTATTAATCATCAAACAGCTTCTATTTTTAGAAAAGAGTTTTTTGATAGACTATGGAAACAAAAGATTGATACACATATTATTATAGGTAACCACGACACTTATTTTAAAAATACAAATGAGGTAAATGCTATTGATAATCTATATACAAGTTTTGATGGGATAAACGAACCATTTATATACACTAGACCTAAAATTGTAGAGTTTGATAGTGTGCCTATCTTATTCATGCCTTGGATATGTGATGACACAAGAGAAGAATCTATACACATGTTGAATACAGCAAAAGCAGATTTATGTTTTGGTCATTTAGAAATTAAAGGTATTGAAATGCAAAACGGTGTAATAAATGAACATGGTAATGAAAAAGCAGAATTTAATAGATTTGAAAAAGTAGTTTCAGGCCACTTTCATAAACACACAGATGATGGTCATATATTTTATTGTGGCGCTCAGTATGAGATGACATGGTCAGATTACCAAGATCCAAAAGGTTTTCATATATTTGATACAGAAACTAGAGAGATGGAGAGAATATGGAATCCATTAACTATTCACAAGAAGATAATATATGATGATAAGAAAAAAGATTATATGAATTTTGACCTACAATCATATGATAATCATTTTATTAAATTAATTGTGCTTAACAAGACAGATGATGAACAATTTGACAAATTTGTAGAAAGATTGTATAATGAAATAACGGTACATGATCTTAATATTATAGAGGACTATTCAGATATTAAAGCAAGTGTTAGNGATGACATAGTTGAAATGGGTGAAGATACGGTAACATTTTTAAATAATTATGTAGATCAGTTAGAAACAGATGTAAATAAAACAAAATTAAAAGAATATTTAAAATCATTTTATATAGAAGCAAACGATAATGCCTAAACCTAAATCAAGTAGAAAAATAATTAAACAAGATTTGATGTGGCCTACACCATTGTGGCATACGCAGATATGGGAGTTTATGAGAAGTCAAACAAGAGTTACCTTCAATGAAGATTTTACAAGTTGGATATTAGGTGTAAAAGAGAAAGAAAAATCTGTAAGAAAATCAAATAGAGGTGGTTGGCAAAGTGAGTTATATAAACCTGATAATGAAATGTTTAAACCTTTGATTAATGAGATAAAAGAGTTTTGTCTTCATTTACCTTTGAATATAAAAAAAACTTATGTAGAACAATTGTGGGCAAATGTAAATACAAAAGGTGACTGGAATGCTATACATCAACATGGTTCATATCATTTATCAGGAACTTACTATGTTAAGGTGCCTGAAGATAGTGGTCGTATAGTGTTTAGAGATCCTAGACCAGGTGCAGTAGGTAATGTTTTTCATATTAATAGATTTGATAAAGGTGAATTTAAGAGATTAAATTTAATAGAAGGGCTTTTAGCAATATGGCCATCATATTTAGACCACTTTGTAGAACCTAGTCAAACAGATGAAGAAAGGATATCAATTAGTTTTGATATATACGCTGAATGATATATTTTAAAAAATTAAGATGGCGTAATTTTCTCTCTACTGGTAATCAGTTTATAGAAGTTGATCTAGCAAAATCACCATCAACATTAATCATAGGCTCTAATGGTTCAGGTAAATCTACCTTACTTGACGCATTATGTTTTTCATTGTTTAATAGACCATTTAGAACAATTAAAAAAGAACAATTAGTAAATACAATCAATAATAATGATTGTGAAATACAAGTAGAGTTTGAAACAAATGGCAAACAATATAAGGTTGTAAGAGGTATCAAACCTAATTTATTTGAAATCTATTGTAATAATGTATTGATAAATCAGGATGCCTCAAATGTAGATTATCAAAATATGTTAGAACAAAATATTTTAAAATGCAATTATCGTGCTTTCTGCCAGGTGGTCATCCTTGGATCATCATCATATGAACCATTTATGCACCTACGAGCAAGATATAGACGAGAGGTTGTAGAGGAAATATTAGACATAAGAGTTTTTAGCCATATGGATTTATTGTTAAGACATAAACAGGCAGAGTTATCTAAAAATATTGTAGATGTAAGGCACAGATATGATTTAATGTCAGAGAAATATCAATTACAAAAAGATCATTTTGAACAGATACAGAATAGAGATAATACAGACATAGAAGATAGAAAAGGACAACTAAAAGAAAATGAAAAAAGTAATTACGAGTATAATCAAAAACTTCAACTTCTCAATGAAAAAATCATATCTACTAAGGCGGAAATATGGGGCGGCGATAAATACGCTAGAAAAGGAACTGAACTCTCTAAATTAGAAACAAAGATAGAAACTAATTTATCTAATCATAAAAAGACCTTATCGTTTTTTCAAAACAATGATACCTGTAATACTTGTACACAACCGATAGACAAAGTATTTAAACAACAAAAGATTAATAGTGAAGCAAATAAAATATCAGAATTAGAAGCAGGCCTAGNGCAATTGACAGGTGAGATAAAAAAGAATCAATCTAAAATAGATGAGATGAATAATATAAAAGATAGAATAAATGACCTAAACATATCAGTAGCTAAAATCAATACCTCTATTTCAGAAATCAATAGACACTCAAATAGATTAGATACAGAGATTGCTAAACTAGAATCAGAAAAAGATAATACAGGCAAGATTGCCTACGAACTGGATCAATTAAAAGAAGAACTTAAAACAATTAATGTTGATAAAGAAAAAGTGGTAGAAGAAAAGAAATACATTGATATTGCTAGAGAGATATTAAATGACACAGGTGTTAAGGCAAAGATAATTAAAAAGTATCTACCTATAATGAATAACTTAATTAATAAATACCTACAATCTATGGACTTCTTTGTTAACTTTCATTTAGATGAGGAGTTTAATGAAACAATAAAAAGTAGATTTAGAGATACATTTGTCTATAATAGTTTTAGTGAAGGTGAAAAATTAAGAATAGACCTTGCATTATTATTTACATGGCGAACAATTGCTAAAATGAAAAATAGTACAAACACAAATCTATTAATACTTGATGAAATATTTGATAGTAGTTTAGATGGCTCAGGCACCGAAGACTTCTTTAAAATATTAAAATCATTAACAAGTGAAAATACATTTATTATATCTCACAAAGGTGATATACTATTTGATAAGTTTACTAATATAATAAAATTTGAAAAATATAAAAACTTTACGAGGTTAGTATAATGACATACACACTATTACCACCAAACGATCCAAGAGTATTATCAGGTATTGCAGAATTTAATATTGATATATTTAAAGAAGATGAAAAAATAGAACTAAAAGAATTTGTAGATAACATGTTTGAAACTATGAAAAAATATGGTGGTATAGGTTTATCAGCTAATCAAGTAGGTAAACCATATAGAATGTTTATTATGGGAGATCATCCTAATATTTCTAAAGGTAANAAATGGGTATGTATAAATCCTAAAATAACAAATGTGACAAAAGATTTAATTAGATATAAAGAAGGTTGTTTAACTTTTCCTTTTTTATTTTTAGATATAGAAAGGCCACAAGACATATCGGTAGAATACCTAGATGAAAATTTAGAAAAAAAAGAAGAACATATGACAGGTATAGTTGCAAGATGTTTTCAACATGAGTTTGACCATATGCAAGGTATAGTATTTACTGAACATGTTAGTAAACTTAAACTAGATATGGCTATGAAAAAGAGAGATAAACAAATTAAGAGGGCACAAAAACAATGGCAATCCTTAAAGAATTAGATTTACCACAATACAAACAGAGTTTAAGAAAGGCTGTATCATTTCTTAACAACCTTGATTACTCTCCTGTAAAAACAAAATATAACGCAAAAGGTAATTGGGATGCTATATCAATAAGAGGATATAGTGACGACATAGGCAACATTTTAAAACCAGGTGTTTTAAAGAGTGATGTAAAAGCAGAGCCGTTAAGATGGACTAGACTATACGAAGAGCCTGAATTATTACCTATAAAAGAAATATTATCACACATACCTGCTGAATTTGAAAGAGTTAGAATAATGAGATTAAAAGCAGGTACATCTATAAAAAAACATACAGATAAGGTAGATAAAGAAATTAAAAATGGTAATATTATTAGAATACATATACCCATTAGAACAAGTATAAATGTTCACTTCTACCTATGGGAAGGTAAAGACCAATATCACTTTAATTTAGAAACAGGCAAATACTATTATACCGATGTATCTAAACCACACGCAGTACATAATAAGTGGACTGAAGATAGATTACACCTAGTGGTTGATTGTTATAATAACCCTAAATTAAAAAATCTGTTAGATCAGCCTAGAGAATATAACGAATATAATAGGGATACTAGATATGATCCTTTTAGAGGCACCAGTATAGAAGGTAAAGATTAATGAGTTTTTTAGTATGGCATATGCTTGCGATATTGACAATTATGATAATATCGTTTATAATAGGATATAGTGTAGGTGAAAAAAATGTTATTAGCAAAAGAAGAAGATTTTGAACAAGTAAAAACTATATTCTATAAACATAAAAAATGGTTTCCCCATGTCAGAACTGATTACATGAGGCGTATGATTGCTAAAGAACAGATGATACTAGAAGAAGGTATATTAATTACCTTTCATCACGCTAAAAGAAAGCAGACTATTGGTGATGTACATGTGAAAAAAGGNGANACGGTNTTACATCAAATCGCAAANGNNGANCCAGGTAGTGGTAATGCAANAGTAATATTANANAANTTTTTTGAGTGGTGTCCTAGAGATGTATTTTTATCAGTAAGATCAGACAACACAAAGGCTTGCAGTTTCTATGAACAAATAGGAATGAAACTTATAGGTGAAACAAGCTGGGCAAGAGGTACTCTTCCTGGCAAAGTATATGTAATGAGAAAATGAAAGAATTTGATTATAAACTAGATTATAAAAAACTTAATTTTAGAAAACCTGAAATAAGAAAACTATACAGAATAGGTCGTGGTGAACAAGGTGTATTACTTGTAAGACCTTATACAAATATCATATGNAGAAACTGGCGATTTAAAACACCACAGATTGCAGAAAAAAGTGCTNNNACAATNTATCATATGTATAGAGGNTTTANAGCATTAAAAGANTTNNTAGGTATGGATATGTGTAGAAAGTTTTTAGAAATGGGTTTTACGAGGGCAAGAAGATATGCGAATCACAAAGATGGTAAGAAATACAAAGATGGCAAAATACTACCGCAAGAAAAAGATTGGGCAACGAGTGAAAAAGCAAAGTCAGCGTCAATCTTTAAAATATTTAGAGATAAAGTGACAAAGGATCCTAAATATCAAAGTATGAGAAAAGACTGGAGAGAATTAGAAAATGTCAGCCATTGATGTAGTAAGAGATTGGAAAGACAACAAAGGTTTCCCATACTATCCTGAAGATAGAAAATGGCGTAATGAAGAATTTGCAAAACTAACTTCTTTCAACAGAGATACTTTATTAGATAGACAACATAAGATCATAGGCCAATCAACTCATGGTTTATCACTTGCATGGTCTTATATGCACCACGCATGGTCAATTAAATGTGGTACTATGAAGACACCTATGGAGATATGGGAAGATGAAACACATTTAGAAAAAGGTATCAATAAGATATTGACAGGTACTTTCTTTACAAAAAGAGAGGCACATAAAATTACACAATCAGATATGAGAGCGATGTTAAGAAGATACTCTGGCTCTCAAATGGTTTCTAACTTTAGACCTACAGCAGCTGCAACTTTATATGATATATTTGTAGATAAAGACTCACCATTAGAAGGCACAGAAGCAGGTACCGTATGGGATCCTAGTATGGGTTATGGTGGTCGTTTATTAGGTGCAATCGCAGCTGGGGTAAATTATATAGGTACAGATCCATGTGTTCCTACATATGCAGGTTTAGAAAAGATCAAAGATGAATATGGTCATACTCATAAATCATATACATTATTAAGACAAGGATCAGAAACTTACATACCTGAAGACAATAGTTTAGATTTTGTATTTACTAGTCCACCTTATCTAGGACATGAACAATATGGTGACGAACCAGAACAATCATATAATAAGTTTAAAGTACAAGATGAGTGGCGTAATGGTTTCTTATTACAAACTATAAAGAACGCATACAAGGGATTGAAGCCAGGTAAATATGCAGGTTTCAATGTTGCAAACGTAAAATCATATAAGACCTTTGAAGAAGATACCTACGATTGTATGGTTGAGGCAGGATTTAAAGATATACAAATATGGTGGTTATCTCTATCAACTCAACAAGGTACAAAGGTACAATCTACACTAGAAGGTACAGAAACAGAAAAGAAACAATCTCAAAACTACATAGGGCGATTCGCAAGACCAGATGTAGCAGGCAGAAAATACGAGCCAATATTCATTGGAATCAAGTAAAAAATCAAGTGTTCTCATTTTGTTCTCATAGCGCAATCTGACGCACTCCGAAAAACCCTTATTTTCTGCGAAGGAATAATCCATTTAGTGCTTGTTTAATATACCGTTTTAGTGTAGCATTAGTGTATATTATGACAAAAGACACTATGAAAAACAAATCACAACTTGCAAAATTACTTGCTACAGAGAATATTGAAGTACAAGAAAATCAAGTACAGACTGCTAGTTTTGATGTTAAAGACAGAATCTTAACAATCCCTATATTTAAAGAAGAACAAAAAAGTAAACATGTATATGATATGCTTGTCGGCCATGAGGTATCGCATGCTCTACATACACCTTCAGACTCTTGGCAAGATATGAAGGATAGAACAAAAGAATTTAGATCATTTGTAAATGTTATTGAAGACGCTAGAATTGATAAACTTATACAAAAGAAATATCCTGGTTTAACTGATGATTACTTAAAAGGTTTTGATAAAATGTTTAAAGATGATTTCTTTAAAACTAAAGATAAAGACCTTTCAACTTATGCGTTAATTGATAAGATTAACTTATATTTCAAATCTTCAAAAAGATTAAATTTTAATTTCACTAAAAAAGAAATGTACTTTGTTGACGCTGTTGACAATTGTAAAACTTTTGCTGATGTAATAAAATTATCAGAAGAAATATTAGGCTATTGTAAAGATGAATTAAAAAAGAATCCAGAGATTGCAAAAAACTATAAACCTGTAAAGACAAAAGGTGAGAGTGATATGGATAGTAATGATTCAGAATCATCTTCATCTATGGGTGATGATGACAAGGATGCTTTAGAGAAATGGTTAGATAAAAAAGATGAAGAGGAAAACAAAGGTTCAGATTCAGATAAAAAAGATGATGATAAAGAATCAGATAAACAAGGTAATGTTGGTGGTAATGGTGCAGGAGGCGAACCATCTGAAATAAGATCACTAACTAATGAAGCTGCTGAAGACGCCATCAGACATCTTGCTGACAACGAAGCTTCTGAAAGAAATTATTGTGAACTACCTGAAGTTGATTTAAAAAAATTAATTATACCTTACAAAAAATTTATTAGAGATATTATGGTCTATGATAAAAAAAATAATAATACAGAATATGATAGAAAACAAATTGCTAAGGCAAAAGTTAGAACTCAAAAATTTATGAAAGAATCTAGTAATGTTGTTAATTATCTAGTTAAAGAATTTGAGATGAAAAAAAATGCCAAGTTATATGCTCGTGCTTCACAAGATAAAACAGGTATTATTGATCCTCTAAAATTACATAGTTATAAATTTGCTGAAGACATATTTAAAAAGATCACAACCGTGCCTAATCAAAAAAATCACGGTATGATTTTATTACTTGATTGGTCAGGTTCAATGCAAAAACATATTCTTGCTACGGTTGAACAATTACTTAACCTTACTATGTTCTGTAAAAAGATTAATATACCTTTTTCAGTTTATGCGTTTATGAATAACCATAGAGATTCAAAAGATGAATATTCACAATCTGGTTTTAGAGTGACAAGAAAAACTTTATTACCTGACGCTACAACAAAACTTGTACAATTATTTTCACATAAACAATCTAAAGTAGATTATAATAGATGTGCTGAGATTTTACATAGGGCTGCTATATACTTTGGTGATTACTATGGTTACAGAAGAGGTTATGATTTAACCGATGACAATTCAGTACCTCATATTTCAGGTGACTATTATCTATCATCAACACCACTTAATGAGTCGTTGATTGCGATGGATAAGATTGTTAAGAAATTTAAAAAAGATTATGCTGTAGAAAAATTATCACTTGTAACCCTAACTGATGGCTCTTCAAATGGTATGAATAGACATGGTTGTGGTAGAGTTTACTTAAAACTAAATGGCAAGTACAGACTTGCTGATAGTTATAGAAGTGACAACAAAGATATGACAAGTGTTTTAATTAAGTATCTACAAAACAAATATGATTTACAAACTATCGGTTTCTATCTTGTTGCAAAATATAATGATTTAAGATACCAATTACATGTGCCATATCAAAAAGAATTATTGGCTCGTAAAATGTTCAGTAAAGATAAATTTATTGCTGATACATCAAAGGCATATGATGTTTACTATTATATTAAATCAGATACTAAAGTTTCGAATCAGACATTTGATTCTAATTCTGATACAACTAATAAGAGAACCCTTAAAAAACTATTCATGTCAGGTATGAAGAAACGATTAAATAGTAGGGTTTTACTACAAAATTTCATAAAGAGGATTGCTTAATGTGCGACATTTTGCGCTATTGTGAAATATCCGAATCTATGATAGGATTAATGTATAACTTAAATATGAAAGGACTTATATTATGATTGAGTTAAACAAAACACAAAAATCGGTTATCAAGGTATTAAAAGATACCTACAAAAAAGATACCGTGACTAGGGCTGAGATAAATGCTCTTGTTAAAAAGAAGGTTATCAAAAATCCTTCTTGGTTAAAATCAGACAAGTTTAAAGTTGATAGAGGAGTTTATACTCTTAATGTTGACTCTAAAGTTGATGATAAACCAAAAGTTGTAGANAATAAATCTACTACTGAATCAAAGGCTGCATATGTTGTTAGTTCCCTTACAGACAATGTTGTGCCTGCCAAAGATAACGATTTCGTAAACTTTGGTAATTATGCTGATATTAAAAATATCGTAAAATCTAAAAAGTTTTATCCTGTTTTCATTACTGGTTTATCTGGTAATGGTAAAACTCTTGCTGTGACTCAGGCATGTGCCGAGGCAAAAAGAGAGATGATAAGATGTAATATAACAATTGAGACCGATGAGGATGATTTGTTGGGTGGTTATAGACTTAAAGATGGTCAGACCGTGTGGCAAAATGGTCCTGTAATCGAGGCGATGGAGAGAGGCGCTATTCTTTTACTTGATGAGATTGACCTTGCAAGTAATAAGATNATGTGTTTACAACCTATCCTTGAGGGTTCAGGTGTCTATGTTAAAAAGATTAACAAGTTTGTTNNACCNAAGATTGGCTTNAATGTGATTGCNACTGCNAANACNAAAGGTCAAGGTAGTGATGANGGTAANTTNATCGGTACTAATGTTCTTAANGAGGCATTCCTTGAAAGATTTCCNGTNACNTTTGAACAACAATATCCTTCTGCTAANATNGAAGAAAAAATTGTTAGTACAAAACTTGCTAGTGCAGGTAAAAAAGATGACAAGTTTGCTCATAATCTAGTGACTTGGGCTGATGTTATAAGAAAAACTTATAATGATGGCGGTGTTGATGAGATTATATCAACGAGAAGACTTGTCCATATTGCAGAAGCATATGGTATCTTTAAAAACAAAATGAAGGCTATATCAGTTTGTACAAATAGATTTGATGATGATACTAAAACATCATTTGTTGATCTATACACTAAAGTTGATAGTGGTGCTTCAGTTGAACAAATCCTTGAAGATAAGAAGAAGGCTGAAGAGGCTGAAATCTTAATGGAAAAGAATTCCGATGATAGTGAGGATGATGAAGATGGAGACATGAATGTCTAACCTATTGAGTAGTCAAAAATCTATCCATAGTGTAAGTCCGCTTGTGGCCCGAAAGGGCCACAAGTCTTATAAGGAGACAATATGAAAAAAGAAAGTTTAGAAGATTTTTTAAAACGAGGTGGTAAGATTGAGAAGGTTAAACCAGGTGCAGCTGCTGTGTTAGGTTCTTTAGATAAATCTAAAATGCCACATTATGATAATGATGATATTAAAAAAGGTAGAAAAGGTACNGCTNCAAGACCTGANTATTCTACATANAAAAAAGGTTCNTACCANGATTATGATGTGGGTGGTGATAAACCACCTGTNTGGGAAAAACAACCAAAAAATGAGATGGGAGGTAAATAGTAAATGTCAATTACGGTAGAAGTAAGAGGTGGTAACCTTGAGAAAGCCATGCGTGTTCTTAAAAAGAAAACACAAAAGGCAGGTATTGTTAAAGAGTTAAGAGAAAGACAATACTTTCATAAACCGTCAGAGATCAAGCGTGAAAAAAGAAAAGCTCGTGCTAAACTTATTGCGAAAGCACAAAGAAAAAATGACGAGATGTTAGGTTACACTTGGGTTAAAGGCGAAAAAATTAAAAGAATTTAGAGTTTCTACGCCGTTGTGTCTGATATATATATTATTACTAGAAGGCAATTCATAAGTCCTTTTAGGGGTGTAGAAAGGTTAGGGCAGTACCTAATGGTCAATAAGACTAGTAAAACTGCCCACCTGTGGTCCATTGGTCTTCGTAGATCCTTATGGGTATAGGCTCAGTAAGATGAGTTAGGGTAAAAGTGGGTGAGACCTACCACTACCACGCTTGAAATTATATAAATAATTATTATATAATATCATAGACAACGCCATNATGGGTTGTCAGAAAATAACTTTGCTTAAAAAAAGGAGGTTAATATGACCAATAAAGCACTATCTATTTTCAATCAATTAAGACCNTTATCAGTAGGATTTGATGACATGTTCGATCATTTCGAATCAATGTTTGATGTACCTACGATAAACTATCCACCATACAATATTGTAAAAACTGGTGATAATAAATTTGATATTGAGGTTGCCCTTGCAGGTTTCAATAAAAAAGATATTAATGTCACTAGTGAAAACAATATGTTGACTATCGAATCAAAACAAGATGAGAAGTCAAAAGACAAAGATGGTGAAGTGATTCACAAAGGTATCTCAAAAAGATACTTTAAGAGATCATTTACAATCGCTGATGATGTAGAGGTCAAAGGCGCAGAGTTGAAAGATGGACTATTGAAAGTGTCTATGGAGAAGATTATTCCAGACGCTAAAAAACTAAAAACAATAGACATCAAGTAAGCTTGACAAATTAGGAATAATTTGTTATTATAATAATAGTGATGTATAAATAACTATACACCACACATAGAGAGGTCAGTCCTCCACAATATACTGACCTCTCACTTAATATTTGAAGGAGAATATATTATGCAATTAAAACTAAAAAAACACACATTTAAATTTAGAACTGGCGA
>FUFK010057953.1_pt1 | contig 14645 bp, 16 predicted proteins | sample 1021851 | NCBI WGS metagenome assembly FUFK01 (sample SAMEA51879418, study PRJEB19060) | metagenome | reverse complement strand
AAATAAATATCAGTCTGAGGTAATAGTAATTAAATGTGGCGGATCTGTTTTATTAGATAAAAAACTATTTAATCAGTTCATAGAAGATATTTCAGTGATAAACAAAATCGGTTTATCAGCAATAGTCGTTCATGGTGGAGGTAAAAATATTAAAAAAAAATTAGATGAAAATAATATTGAAACAAGATTTATCAAAGGACTTAGGGTTTCAGACGAAAAAACAATAAGATATATAGAAGAAGCTTTACTAGAGCTTAATTTAGAGATTTTACATGAATTAAAATTTAAAAACGCTAATGCTTGTTCAATATCACCTAAAGAAAATAATATAATTAATATTATTCCTGAAAGTAAAAAATTGGGATATGTCGGNAAACCAAAAAAAATTAANAAAGAGAAAATATTAAATTTTATTAATAATAAACAAATTCCAATTGTTGTCCCTTTAGGATTGGGTGATGACGGNAGAATTTATAATATTAATGCAGATGTTGNNGCAGGTTCAATNGCAAAAGAGATCGATGCCAGACGTCTTCTTTTGATGACAGATGTTGAAGGAGTTCTTGATNAAAATCAAAAACTTATATCTGAAATNAATCTCAATANAGCCANTGAAATGTTAAAAAATAATATTATTTCTGGAGGNATGATACCAAAAATAAANACTTGTTTAGATGCAATATNTAATGGTGTTAGAGGTGTNGTTATTGTNGATGGGAGAAAACCACATTCAATACTATTTGAGTTATTTTCTGACAANGGTGCGGGAACATTNATAAGAAAATGAATAATNTAAAAAATATAAANAATATNTTNTTNGACTGTGATGGNGTTTTATATANTGATNTAGANGCAGTTTTTGGCCAAGTTAGTAAGAGGATGACAAAATATATCTCAAATAAGCTCAACTTAGATCTTATAAAAGCTAAAGAATTACAAAGAGATTATTTTCACAAATACAACACAAGCTTAAATGGATTGATGATACATCATAATATACCACCGGAAGAATTCTTAGAGTATGTTCATGATATTGATCTTTCATTTATGGAAAAAGATCTTATCTTAAGAAATGAGCTAGAAAACATTGATTTAAATAAATTTGTATTCACAAACGGAAGTAGAGCTCACGTAAAAAATATAGTGAAAACTCTTGGTATTGAAGACCAATTTAAAGATATATTTGATATCGTAGACGCAAAATATCACCCTAAGCCTGAAGCTAAAGCTTTTGATCTTATGGTTGATAAATTTAAGATTGATCCAAAAGAAACTCTTTATATCGAGGATATAGCTAAAAATTTATCAATAGGTAAAGAGCGGGGGACAATAACAGCTTGGCTTATCAATAATGAATACTGGGGTAAAAAAGAGTCTGATAAAGATTACATCGACTATAAAATCGAAAATCTCTCTTTATTTTTAAAAGAAATAAGGTTATTAAAAAGTTCTTAAATTTATGAGCACAGAAAATATAATCAATGATGCTTGGGAAAATAGAGACCAAGTAAGTCCTAACTCGGATGAGAGTTTAAAAAATATTGTTAATCAAATTATTGATGATTTAGATAGTGGCAAAGTCAGAGTAGCAGAAAAAATTAATGGTGAGTGGGTAACACATCAACACATAAAAAAAGCAATTATGTTAAGTTTTAGAATGTACCCAATGGAAAATTTAAATGGTCCTTACAGTAGTTGGTATGACAAAGCGCATCTTTTAAAAGGTAAAACAGCAGGTTGGTCTAAAGAGGACCATGAAAAAGCTGGTTTCAGAATGGTTCCTAATTCTCCAGTGAGAAAAGGATCTTTTGTAGGCAAAAATGCTGTTTTAATGCCATGTTATGTGAATATAGGAGCATATATTGATGAGGGAACAATGATAGATACTTTTGCAAGAGCTGGGAGCTGTTCTCAAATCGGAAAAAATTGTCATATCTCTGCAGGTAGCGGAGTTGGAGGAGTTTTAGAGCCTGCCCAAGCATTACCAACAATCATTGAGGACAATGTTTTTTTAGGAGCAATGTCTGAGGTNGTAGAGGGAGTAATAGTTGGCGAAGGTTCTGTTTTAAGTATGGGNATGTATATTGGACAATCAACAAAAATTGTNAACAGGAAAACAGGCGAAATAAGCTANGGTAAAATTCCACCATATTCTGTTGTTGTTCCNGGTTCTCTACCAGATAAAAATAATTCAAGCGCTCCATCNTTATATTGCGCGGTAATAATCAAACAAGTAGACGAAAAAACAAGATCAAAGACTTCAATAAANGATCTTTTAAGAGAATANATTAATGAAAACTTATAATGAACTGAAGTTAGCTCAAGAGCTAATAAAATTTCAAACAATTAAAACAGAAGATAAAGGTATTATGAATTTCCTTTCAAGGAAACTCTCATCAATAGGNTTTAAATGTCATATAATAAAATCAAAAGGTACAGGTGCTAAANCTGCATTAAATTTATATGCAAAATTTGGTAAATCAAAACCTAACATTAATTATTTGGGTCACACAGATGTTGTTGCTAACCTCAATAATTGGNAGTTTCCGCCATTTAAAGCAGTAGTAAAAAAAGGATATTTATATGGAAGAGGATCCCAGGACATGAAGGGTAGTGTGGCATGTTGGATAAGNGCTGTAAGTAATTTTATTAAAAATAAAAAATTTAAAGGTTCTATATCAATAATAATTACGGCTGATGAAGAAACTACAGGTCTTGGTTGTCCAGCCGTTATGAAATATTTAAAGAAAAAAAAAGAAAAAATTGACTTTTCAATAGTAGGTGAACCGTCATCAAATAAATCAGTTGGAGATGAGATAAGGATTGGAAGAAGAGGTTCTATGAATGCAACAATAACAGTGTATGGAAAAAGTGGACATTCTGCATTTTATGGCACTTATATAAATCCATGTACTGCTCTTGCTAAAATAATATCTAAACTTAAAAGTGTTCCACTAGACAAAGGAACAAAATATATGCCGCCATCCAATTTGGAATTTACAAAAATTAATGTGGATAATATATCTGAAAATGTAGTCCCACAGTCTGCAAGTGCTAAATTTAATGTTAGATTTAATTCAAATTATAAATCGTTATCATTAAAAAAAAAACTTAGTAAAATTATTAACGCAGTTGCAAAAAAAGAAAATTGCAAAACCAAGATAGATTATAAAGTAAGTGGAGAAGCATTTTACACAGAGCCAAATAAACAAATATATATGGTGAAAAAAGTTGTAAAAAAAATTACAGGGAATAATGCAAAATTAAATTGTAGAGGTGGTACAAGTGACAGCAGGTTTCTAGGTTCAATACCTCGACTTGAGTTAGGGTTAAGAAATAATACTATTCATATGGTTAATGAGAGAACATCGATCTCAGATTTAAAAAAGTTAACTAAGATTTATAAGAACATCTTACATAATTATTTCGCTTGAAAACTGCAATTATAACATCTGAATCTTCAGAAAAACATATAACAGGTGATGGTCATCCAGAGCAACCAAAGAGAGTAGTTTCAATAATTGATACTTTAAAAAAAAATAAAGAACTGCTTTGGGATAAACCAGATGTTGTTCCTAGTGATATTCTTAATATGACACATTCTGAAGATTACATTAATAATTTAAATAATTCATTTCCTAAAAGTGGCTTAAATTTTTTAGATGGTGATACGGTTGTATCTCCTGGAAGTAAGGATGCAGTATTTGAAGCCGCAGGATCAGCTATAAGTGCAATAGATGGAATTGAAAATAAAAAATATAAAAATGCTTTTTGTGTTGTACGACCACCAGGACACCATGCTGAAAAAAATAAATCAATGGGCTTTTGTTGCATTTCTAATGCAGGTGTTTCAGTTAATTATTTAATAAAAAAATATAAGTATAAAAGAATTGCATGTGTAGATTTTGATGTTCATTGGGGAAATGGAAATTATGATGTAATGTATGACAACAAAAATTCACTTTATATATCAACACATCAATATCCATTTTATCCAGGTGGTGGCTCAGAAAAAGACAAGGGAAAGTATAATAATTCTCTTAATATACCTCTTCCTGCTGGCACAAATTCTGAGGAGTATTTTAATGCTTATGATAGAGTTTTAGATAGGTTAATTGAATATAAGCCTGATTACCTAATCTTTTCTGCTGGCTTTGATGCTCACAAGAACGATCCATTAGCTCAATTTGAACTTTCATCCAAAGATTTTTATGAAATAACAAGAAGAACACTAAAAGCCACTAATAAATTTACTAANGGGAAAGTGGTATCTTTATTAGAAGGTGGATACGACCTAAAAGCACTTGCTGAAAGCGCTAATTATCATGTAAATGCATTAATCGAGTCGGAAAATACATAATCATGAAACTATATAAACAAAAATCATCAAATATTGATAACAGGGGACTGTTTGCATCTAAAAATATAAAAAAAGGAACTAAGATTATTTACTACACAGGTAAAATAATTACAAAAAAACAGACCGAAAATAATCCAAAATTTGATAATGATAAAGCGATTTATCTTTTTAACTTAAATAATAGATATGATTTAGACGGTGATTTTGCTTACAATACTGCAAGACTTATTAATCACTCTTGTGATCCAAACTGCGAAGTTGAAGGCAAAGGTTTAAAATTATGGATTAGTTCTATTAAAGATATAAATAAAAATGAGGAACTAACTTATGATTATGGGTTTAGTTTTGATGAAAACTATAAGGATTTTCCTTGTAAGTGTGGCTCCAAAAATTGTTGTGGCTATATAGTTAGAGAAGGATCAAGATGGAGAATAAAAAAGAAAAAAAAATCTAATAAATAATTTTCTCAAGATATAAGCCATGTGCNGGAGCAATAGGAGCACAATTTTTTCTAGATTTTGATTTAAATATACTGTTAAATTTTTTTAAGTTCCATTTATTTTCACCAAGGTATTTGAGTGAACCAACCATGGATCTAACTTGACTCTTAAGAAATGATCTTGACGCAAATTGAAGTTTTATAACATTTTTAACTTTTGTTATTTTTACCTTCTTCATTGTTCTTATTGGACTTTTTGCGGCACAATTAGATGCTCTAAACGTTGAAAAATCATGAGTTCCAATTAATTTCTTTGCTCCCTTTTTCATCAATTCAACATCAATTTTTTTTTTAATATGCCACTCTCTGTTAAAATTAATAACAGAAGGAGAGACATCATTTCTTATTAAATATATATACCTTCTTTCTTTTGCAGAATATCTTGAATGAAAAAGTTTATTTTTTTTCTTTATTTTCAAAATAGATATTTTTTTTTTAATTAAAAAGAAGTTTAGTGAATTTATTAGTTTATCTTTTTTAATAATTTTATTTTTAGTATCAAAGTGTGCTGATTGCTCTTTGGCATGAACTCCTGTATCTGTTCGTCCTGACCCATAAATTTTTATTTTTTCTTTTAATAGTTTGGATAAGATAATCTCAATATTTTCCTGGATTGACTTACCTTTTTTTTGAATTTGCCAACCATTGTATAGAGTACCTTCGTATTCTACTAAAATCTGATATCTATTCACTTGAAATTATTGTTCCTTTTCTAACCTTATTCCCTAATAAAAATTCATTGATTAATTGAGGATTCTTTCCCTCTTTTTGTANCTCAATGATATTTATTGAATTTTCCCCACATGCTATTGTCATTTGTTCGTCAATTACTTCACCGATTNTTGCTGACTGCTTGTTTATTTTGGCTTTTAATATTTTATATCTTTTGTTGTTAAGCTNAAACCATGCACCAGGTTTTGGATATAATCCATTTATTTGAGCAATTATTTTACTNGCACTACTATTCCAATNTATCTTTCCTTCTATTTTTTGAATTTTCTTTGCGTATGTAGCTTTTGTATGATCTTGCTCTTTAAATATTGCTTCTCCTTCTAAAACATTTTGCACATTTTCTAAAATTTTTTCTGTACTCAAATAAGATAATTTTTCAGACAAAGTTTCTGCATTATCTTGGTCAAGAATATCTACTGAATATTTGTTACATACTGGTCCAGAATCTAATTTTTCATTAATTTTCATAAATGATATACCAGTTTTTTTTTCAATGTTTAAAATCGATCTTTGGATTGGTGCCGCCCCTCTCCATTTTGGTAATAATGAAGCATGAATATTCAAAAAACCTTTTTTACTCAAATCAAGAATTTTTTTTGAAATTAACTGTCCGTATGCAACAACAATTACAAGATCTAAATTTAATTCTTTAAGATATTCAAATTCTTCATCAATTTTTTTTGGAGTTTTAATTTCTAGATTAAGTTCCTCTGCACATTTATGAATTGGTGATTTCGTAAACTTTTGACCTCTATTTGATTTACTTGGAGGCTGAGTAAATACACAGTTAATTTTATATTTTTGATTAATTTTTTTTAGAATAGGCACAGCAAACTGNGGTGTGCCCATGAATACAATATTTGACATTTAAACAACAACTCTATTAGAAGTTTTTTGTTTAGACAATTTTTTTATTATTAAATCTTTTTTGATTTTAGATAAATAATCAATTATTAGTTTTCCATCTANGTGATTTATTTCATGTTGTAAACATGTTGAGAGTANTCCATCGCATTCCATTTCTTTCTTATCACCATTTTCATCTATATAAGATACGGTACAAATTTCTGGTCTCTCTATCTCAATAAAGGTATTAGGTATTGATAAACAGCCTTCCTCNTATGTAGACATTTTTTCACTTAAAGTTTTTATTTGTGGATTAATAAAGCATAAAGGTTTTTTTTCATTTTCNTTTTTTGAGACATCTAAAACAACTACTCTTTTAAGNATTCCNACTTGAACAGCTGCCAAACCTATACCATTGTGATGGTACATAGTTTCAAATAAATCTTTTATGAGTTTTTTTTCATTAACATCAACTTTATTTAATGGCTCAGATTTTTTTCTAAGAATATCATCAGGTACTGTGATTAGTTCTTTTACTGACATAGTTTATTTATTGTTTAGACTTTTAAAGGCAAGACTTCTATTAGAATTTCGTTCCTTAAATCTACATTTTTTANCTCATTCATAGTTGAAACTAATAAATTNACNGTGTTTATATCTAGATCTTCNAGGTTACTTTCACCAACAATATCTACTATTTTAATTAATAATAAGCCTAACTCTCCATTCGATAGCATTTGTTTTATATCAGANGAAAANTGAAAGTTGTATTCATAAAGGTTTGAGTATTTTTTATCTATTTTTACACCATCTGATTTAAGCGATTCAATAAGAATCATATCTTTTGTAGAAAAAACATATTTTTTGTTTCTTTTAATTTTTTTCAAAATATCGTTNGTTTCCTTTTCAGCTTTAGGCAAACTAGTTTTATTTAAAAAGTAATTTAATAATTTTGACTGATGTATTTTTTTATTATTAAATTTTATCTTTCTCTTCTTTTTTAACTTGTTGTCGGTATGATTTTCATAAAAGGTAGTAAAATTTGAGGGAACATCATCTTTTTTTATTTTTTTTAATATTAGTTTGATTTCATTATCAAACGCATTATCTAATTTTTTTTTTTGGAAAGATTTATATAGTTCAGACGTCATACTTAATCTTTGCTCGACATCAACAGATAAAAGTAATCTTTGATATAATAAGGCTCTGCCCTCATAATCTGGAAGTAGCTTATAAGCATCTTTGGCATTTAATAGTTGTGTTATGTTAAATTGAAATTTTTTATATGTATCTAGTAGTTCTCTCTCATCAAATACATTTTCGTGAGTTGCTCTTTCTAATAATCTTAAATCTTCTGGATTTTCAATATCAAAGGAATTTGCATTTTTAAGAATATTTGACGACGACAAATAACTCCAGATATATCTAGGTGAGTCCATTTTTGGCTCGTAATTAAAATCTTTATTTGTTTTATGAGATAAGTGAAAATATAAAATATTTTCGTCTGAAATTATTTCATCCCTGCTAGCATAACCCATTAATATATTAAATTTATTTTCAAAAAAAGTGTCTATCTCATCCAACTCTTTTGACAAATCGAAAAGTAGTTGAGCTTGTTCTTTTTTATCTTCTAGAATTAAACAATAAATTTTAAAATTATTTAGATACTTATCAGTAATAGCACCACTAATATTAAATATTTCACATGCTTTTTTTACTTCAGAGTTTGAAAGAAAATATTCTGAATAAAATTTAATCAATTTATTTTTATTTGAAACTTCAGAATTATTAATTAAAAAATCTTTAATTAATTCAAAATCTTTTTTGTTTATTAAATGATTAAATTTAAATTCTAAAAATTCCTCTTCAGTAATATTATTTGTAGGAATATATGAATTTGTTAATAAAGCTATATCTAATATTTTTTTTGAAAATTCAGATAAATTTCTATTTAAATTTTTATTTAATATACTTTTAATTAACTCACCATCACTGTTCGACCACATGTCAATTTTTAGGCCATTCTGCTCAGGATCATATAATCCAGCTAATTTTATTGTGGATGATTCGATTTCTTTATTTATCACTATCTCGGAACTAGATTGAACTGATAATGTTGTATTAGTATTTAGATTATTACTTACGTTTATGTTTGAGGTTGAATTTTCTTTTTTAATAATGTCTTTTTTTTCAATTTTCCAGATATCGATTGGTTCATTTGCAAAAGAACAATTATAAAAAAATAAAATTAAGGTTATTTTGAAAAGTATTTTACTTAATTGTTTTAAATTTTTCATTAGGCAAAATCACTTCAATTTTTTTGTTGGGGGATGGAAAATCAATCTGACTCAAAACAACAACAGACAAAATTAATATAAAAAAAATAATTCCAGCTTTAATTGCAAATTTCATATTATGTTATATTCCTTTGTAGTATAATGTTTTAAAAGCATATAATTTTGTAAAATCAAAATAAGACATATTTGTGTTTTTTCAACTTAGAAATATATGGAATCAAATAAAAATCTAGTTTTAGTAGGTATGATGGGCTCGGGAAAGACATTAATAGGAAAATTGATTTCNAAANAAACNAAACTTAAATTTATTGATATAGATAATAAAATTGAAGAAAAAGAAAAAATGAAAATTGCAGAAATTTTCAAAAAAAAGGGAGAAAAATTNTTCCGTGAATGTGAGGAAGAANTAACANTATCATNTTTAAAAGGTGAGAAACAAATTTTATCACTAGGTGGAGGTGCATATATTAATACTAATATTAGGAAAGAATGTAAGAAGAGTTCTTTTAGTTTTTGGTTGAATTGGAAAAAAGATATAATAATTAAAAGAATAAATGGTAGCAAAAAAAGACCTCTGGCTATGACATTAAGTGAAACAGATCTAGAGAGACTAATAAATGAAAGAGCTAAAATATATAGTTTGGCAGACTTCACAATTAATTGTGATCAGCTAAATAAAAATGAAATAGCAAATAAAATTATAAAAAAATATGAAATCAAAAATAATAAAGGTTAAAACTAAAAGTAAAAATTACGAAGTTCATATTGGTACCAATCTAATTTCAAAATTAAGAAATATTTTAAAAAAAAATAAATTATCATTTTCAAAATGTTTAATAGTAATTGACAGTAAGATACCAAAAAAATTTAGAACATTACTCTTAGGAAATTTAAAAAATCAAAAAATTTATACTTTAAATTTTAGTGCAAATGAGAAAAATAAAAGTAACTTAAGTATCGATAAAATACATAATGTTTTATTTAAAAATAATTTTTATAGAGAAGACTGTATAATTTCATTTGGTGGAGGAATTACAGGAGATGTNGTTGGATATGCNGCCAGCACATTTAAAAGAGGAATAAAATTTATTAACATACCCTCCACTTTATTAGCTCAAGTCGACTCTTCTATAGGCGGAAAAACAGGTATTAATAATAAATTTGGAAAAAATCTTGTAGGAAGTTTTTATCAGCCAGATTTNGTAATTTCAGATATTAATTTACTACGTACACTCCCAAAAAGAGAAATTATATGTGGATATGCTGAAATACTAAAAAGTAGTTTAATTGATAGCAAAAAAAATTTTATTTTTTTAGATAAAAATTTTAATAAGATTTTNAACNTAAAAGGAAATTTTATAATTAATGCAATTTTAAATAGCTGTTTATTAAAAAAAAAAATTATTGAAAAGGATGAAAAAGAAAAAAATTTAAGAAAATCTTTAAATCTNGGCCATACTTTTGCTCATGCATATGAGGCTACTCTTGGTTACTCAAAAAAATTAAATCATGGAGAAGCTGTTATATTTGGTTTAATGAATGCTGTAAATTTTAGTAAAGAAAAAAAAATTATTTCAAATTCAAATTCAGAATTAATAAACAATCATATTAAAAAGATAGAAATTAAAAATAAATATAAAGACCTTTTTAATAAAAGNAAAATNACATCAATTATTAATTTTATGAAAAGCGANAAAAAAAATAAATCAGANAGTATAAACTTAATNTTAATAAGGAATTTTGGAAAATTAAACCTNAATTATCAAGCCAAATCTGGTGAATTGAACAAATTTTTANNAAAAGAATTAAANAAAGCTTATTTGTAAAGAATGAATATCAGTTTTCAATTCTTCGCTTAAAATTTTGTANATTACTTTATTAGACTGAANTCTATTTGTTTTTTTTAANATTTCAGAATTTATTTCTAATTTAATATGANATTTACCTTTCTGATGTGAATTGTGTTTTAAATGCTTATAAGTGTTGTCAATTATCTTTACATNTTTTATAGAACTGTCATTCAAAAGTTTATTTTCAATTTTTTTTGAAAGTTGATTAATATCCATTAAACTTGATATTATATTATATGAAAAATATTTGTGAATGGAATAATTGNAANGANGAGGGACTTTACAAAGCTCCAAAAGAAAAGGATAACAGCAAAGAATATAGGCTTCTNTGTCTNGAGCATGTAAGAGAGTTTAATAAAAGCTGGAATTATTTTTCAGGTATGAGCGACGAACAAGTAATCAACTTTTTAAAGTCTGACATGACATGGCATAAGCCAACNCAGAGTTTCAGCTCTTCAGACAATTTTTTCAAAATATTGTGGAATAATACTTTAAAAGATGAAAATGGAAAATTTAAAGATTTTAGTAANTTGAATCATATGAATAAGTTTAANTTTAATAGTAATGATCTTAAAGCCTTTGAAATTTTGGGTGTTGGAGTTGGTTTAAAATGGGCNAAAATACAAGAAAAATTCAAAAGACTTGTGAAAAAATTTCACCCTGATATGAATGCTGGCAATAAAAAATTTGAAGATAAGCTTAAAGTGATAACTTTAGCTTATACCCAATTAAAAAATACATATAAGGATAAAATTGACAACAAATATTGAACAAACTCCAGATATTAAATTATCGATTAAACAAACATTCGGTATTGACTCTGATATGGAAGTNGATGCATTTTCAAAAAAAACTGATTATGTGCCAGATATAGATAAAACTTATAAATTTGATAAAGATACAACNTTAGCAATNCTNTCTGGATTTTCATTTAATAAAAGAGTCTTAGTNCAAGGTTATCANGGAACAGGTAAATCNACACATATAGAACAAATTGCAGCCAGATTGAANTGGCCATGTATCAGAATTAACTTAGATAGNCATGTTAGTAGAATAGATTTAATTGGAAAAGACTCAATTGTAATNAAAGATGGAAAACAAGTTACAGAATTCAAGGAGGGAATTCTTCCTTGGTCGATACAAAATCCAGTAGCTTTAGTATTTGATGAATATGATGCTGGTAGACCAGATGTGATGTTTGTAATTCAAAGAGTTTTNGAAGCTGAGGGAAATTTTACTTTATTAGATAAGAATAAGGTCATTAAACAAAATAAATATTTNAGATTATTTGCAACTTCAAATACTGTTGGTTTAGGAGATACAACTGGNCTCTATCATGGAACACAACAAATNAACCAGGGNCAAATGGATAGATGGAANATCGTAACAACATTAAATTATTTAGCTTTGGAAAAAGAAATGGAAATTATTTTAGGAAAAAATAAATCTTTAGATAATAATAAAGGTAAAGNGAGAGTTGCGAACATGATAAAAGTTGCAACATTAACAAGAAAAGGCTTTATGGCTGGAGATATTTCAACTGTTATGAGTCCTAGGACAGTACTACATTGGGCAGAAAATTCAGAAATATTTAAAGATGTGGGTTATGCGTTCAGAGTAACTTTTTTAAATAAATGTGATGACGTAGAAAAGAATACAATTGCAGAATACTATCAAAGATGTTTTGGCGAAGAACTGCCAGAGTCGATGATAAATATTCAGGTTTAATGAACAAAGATGATCTTATAAAAGAGCAATTTAAACAAGCTTTAAACTCAACGATTAAAGCCATTTCAGGTGAAACATATCCATTAAAAGACAAAAAGAATTTAAAAGAATTTAATATTTCTAAATTTGATAATTTAAAAGATAAAGAAAACTTTATAAAATTAAGAGCTGAGGCAGATTCGGAGGCATTAAAAAGAAAATTTTCTGATAATTCTACATTGGAACAAAATATTCCAAAAACACCTACTTGCCATACACTGTATAAAATTTCTGAAAAAATAAGATATGAACTTTTAGGATCACAAATGATGAGGGGAATTTCTAAAAATTTAATGGCCAAATATAACAATAAGATTGGTATGGCAAAATCTGAAAATATTAAAAAGAAAGAGGAATCTAACGTTTCTGAAGCTTTTGAATATTACATGCTTAATAAAATAATGAACGTAAATTTAACTGACGGCGCTAAGAAAATCTTATCATACTGGAAAGATGATTTTGAAAAATCTTTAGATAAACACATAGACTTTTTAAAAGAAAATGCAGAGAATCAGGACATATACAATTCTAAAATATCAGAAATTCTTCAGAATATGGAAATCTTCGAATCAGAAGAAGAAAACAAAAGGGAAGAGCAGAAAGAAGATGAGCAAGATAACAATAATTCAAAAGATGATCAAAAAACAGATAGTGGAGATTCCCAGGAAAGAGAAGAGGAAGACAGTATCAATGAAGGGGTTGATAGTTCTGACGAAATGAATGAATTTAGACTTGATGAACAGCTGGGAAATGACGATGCTGAAAATAATGAAATAGAAAATATTGTTCAGAAAAAAAATTTAGGAATAAGTAATAAAGAATATAAAATATATACTTCAGAATTTGATGAGACAGCAAAAGCAGAAACATTGGAAAATTCTGAAGAAATTTCAAAATTAAGAAAAAATTTAGATCAACAGCTAACTAGTTTCCAAGACATAATTACCAAACTTGCAAATAAATTACAAAGACAGTTACTTGCAAAACAAAATAGATCTTGGGAATTTGATCTTGAAGAAGGTTTATTAGATAGTTCAAAATTACCAAGAATAATAATTGATCCATATAATTCTCTTTCTTTTAAAAAAGAGAAAGATTTAGAGTTTAAAGATACAGTTGTGACTTTACTCATAGATAATTCTGGATCNATGAGAGGNAGGCCAATTACTATTGCCGCTCTTTGTGCTGATATATTGTCTAGAACATTAGAAAGATGCTCGGTTAAAGTTGAAATTCTTGGTTTCACAACAAAAAATTGGAAGGGTGGTAAGAGTAGAGAAAAGTGGAATAAACTTGGAAAATTAAAAAATCCAGGACGTTTAAATGACCTAAGACATATAATTTATAAATCTGCTGATACTCACTGGAGACAATCAAAAAAAAATTTAGGCTTAATGCTAAAAGANGGTNTGCTTAAAGAAAATATTGATGGNGAAGCTATTACTTGGGCTTTNAANAGACTTAAGAAAAGAAAAGAAGAAAGNAAAATTCTTATGGTTATTTCNGATGGAGCTCCNGTTGATGACTCAACATTATCTGTTAACTCGGGTGATTTTTTAGAAAAACATCTAAAGCAAACTGTAAAATCAATNGAAAACAAAAGNGATATCGAAATTCTTGCNATAGGTATTGGNCACGANGTNTCNAGNTATTACAAAAAAGCGATAAAAATNGCTGANGTTCAAGAGTTAGGNGATGTAATGATTGGTCAGCTTAGTGGTTTGTTTGAAAATAATAAAAAATTACACTAATTTTTTTAAATTTTTATTTTCCCACTCTATTTTTATTTCAGCTCCNCCTCTAGTTTCTGAATTTCTAATTGTTATTTTGGCANAATTTTTTTCTAANAAAGTTTTGCCTATAAAAATCCCTANNCCTAATCCAGTTTTTTTATTATCNTTNGGTTTAAGTGTCTTNATATAAGGNTCTCCAATCTTNTTAANTATATCTTTTGGTATACCAGGACCATCATCCTCTATTGTTATTTCNGTNTTTTGACTGTCGCTTTTGANNGCAATATAGATATTTTCATTTGAAAATTTGTTAGCATTTCCAATAAAATTTCTCAAACCATAAACAATTTCAACAGATTTTAATATTTCAAATGAGTTGGAATCTTGCTCTTTATCAATATTGAAATTCTTATTTGAAATTTCTTTAAATGAGTTAACTATCTCACTAATATAATCGTAAAGCGTTTTATTTTTGTCAATAAAATCATCTTCTATTGTAGGATTTAATGTTAGTTTTTTTAAAATGTCATTACACCTGTTAACTTGACTGATTAATAGTTC
>FUFK010042252.1_pt1 | contig 14646 bp, 9 predicted proteins | sample 1021851 | NCBI WGS metagenome assembly FUFK01 (sample SAMEA51879418, study PRJEB19060) | metagenome | reverse complement strand
AACCTTCTGGTTTAGATCTGCCTGTTGTTCTAGTCTTGCTAAAAATTTCTGTCGAGGACCATATGCTAGAGGAACTTTCATCCTACTATAAATTGATCCGTCTTTGTTTTCTTTTCTACATTCAATATTATTGAAGAGAGTACCAAATCCTATGACGCACTTTCTAATAATTTTGTTGTATGTGTATGCACCTAACATTATAAGTTACCTGCTATTCCGAATGGGTTTGATTCACTGAAGTCTAAAATGTCATCAGCAAGTGTCTCAAAAGTGACAGCTTCAGAGTATTTAGGATCTGCAGTTGCCATCTCATTATAACTATCTAGCACAATTGTAGCTCCAGACTCTGATCCAACAAGTGATTCTCCTATAGAGAATGATCCAGTTGGGGACTTCAGTTTAACCCAACCTTCTTGTGCATCCCACTCTACCATGTTAGCAGTAGTGCCAGTAACACTACCAGTAACTGTTTCGGGAACGGTAAATGCTCCAGTAATTCCAACTGGTGCAGAACTAAATGTTACTGTTGCATTTGTATATCCAGAACCTCCATTAGTAACATCAATTAACTTGACACTCTTGTATCCAGAACCACCGTTTACAATATTGATTGCAGTCAATGTTCCATTGGTAAATGTTGGAGTTAGTGTTGCAAGTATACCAGGACTATCAGGTGAACTTACCACTAGAGATACTCTGTCCTCATCATAGTTTGCACCACCATCTACAATTTGTACAGATCTAATCTCACCCTCTTTGACAGTTGTTCTGATAACAGCAGATGCTGTTGGAGATCCACCACTCAAGGTTACATTGGCAAGATATGCAGTAGCAGCTGCTCCCGTTCCATCTCCACCAATAGTAATTGTGGGTGCTTCATTATATTTACTACCATTATTAGTGATATAAAGTTGATCTACTGATCCGTTGGTAACGTTTGCAGTAGCAGTAGCAGTAGTACCATTCAAAGGTAAGTAGTAATGCTTAACAGTGTAACCGTAATCCACTAGTTCCTCATCACCATCAAATATATCTCCTTGCTCGTCACTGTATTCAAATAGTTCTGCTTTCAGTTTGTATACGTAACCTTTACCTAACTGATAGAATGGTTCTTCATGTTCTACAAACTTTATCTCAAAGTAATTACTTGTTAATGGAAAATATATTAGATCACCTTCTTGAGGTCTTTCGGGTGCTTTATAATCTTTATCTAATAGTAGGAACTGTGAGATAAGATCAGTAAATCTTTGTGCAGATATGATCATTGTTATCTCATCTTGTTGTGCTACACCAAACTTTGTAAGTAAATCACCAGCACCTTGAAATCCTTCTGGGTTCTCTAAGTATGCTTCTATAATATATCCATCATTAAACTCACCAATTACTTCTTCATTAAACACACCATCAGTTTGCATAATCTCTCTAGGGCAATAGAGTATATCCATCCCAAACATTTTGAGATGCTCCTCTACTAGATTCTGCAATAGAAACTGTTCGTTCCTAGTACCATGTGTAAAGTAAGTGTTTCTAGCCATTAGCCAATCATATCCATGGGCATGGTTTCATAAACCGTGAGCATTTCGTCCTCTAGTTTTTGTACCATTTCTTTACCTTCGTTGTATATAAACTCACCGTTCATTGTAATTCCACCAGGTAACTGTGCTCCTTGAAACTTAATTAAGTTCGCACCCCATTGCCTTTTAACCAATGCAGTTACATATCTCTTTATCCAGATGTCATTATATACTGCTGTATCTGCAGTCGGATCAACAGCACGATAACATTCTAGAACTAAGAAATCATCTGTATTAACATCAGTCTTCCAGTCTAGATCTAAGTATAGTTTATTACCTCTTAGTTGAAATCTAGTTTGCTTCTGTCCTTCTAGTAAAAAGTATATATCTTCCAATCTACGATTGACCATTTCATAGGTCAAAATTTCTGTATTAGTTAAATCCCAAAGATCGTTAAGTCTCCACTGATAACGAACATCAAATAAGTTAGTTACGTTCTTAGATACAAACGGGAATACCTTAATGACACTAGTGATATGCTCAGGCATTTTCACATAGTTGTTTTGCTCTAGGTAATCAACAGCAAGAGCATTAGAAGTACCAGATGCAATAGTAGTGGTAGTATCAGTGACCATGTTATTACGCATGGCTTCACTCCACTTAATCTTTACGTGGGTTCTGATGTATCCATCACTATTTCTTTCATTATAAAATTGAATAGCATCATCTATTAGATCATCTATCTGATCATCTTCGATGTTTATTTCAAGGACAGGAGCACCGTTTTGACGTAGTGCATAATCTATAAGTCCTTGCCTTGTTGAAGCTTTAGCCATGTTAGGTAGGATTAACGTTGAATCTAATTCTTACATAATATGTAGTGTTAGCAGTAAGGTTAACAGCACTTGGCAGTATATATTGTGTCAAGTTTGTTGAGTTACCAAGAGATTGGTGAACAATAGTTGCAAATGTATTTGTAGGTGAGAACTGCCAATCACTAGATGAATGCTGATATCCAGTCTTCATTGCAATAGGATCAACAACAATCGTTGGGTTAAATGCAGGTGTTATTGTTTGAATGTCTGGTTGATCAACAAGTGGAGTAGAGAAACTTACTGCTGAAGTAAATGCACTCTCTAATCCTGCATTATCTCTAAACTTAACTTGTACAAAATATGTTTTATCAAACTCTAGAGTACCACTTGGTACAGTAAAACTTGTTAAATTACCAGTATCACCATTTGTAAATGTGTTCTCTGTATCATAGACAGTCACGTTATCTACAACTCTTTTTATTCTCCAGAAAGTAGAGAAGTGAGTTGATCCTGCATACTCTTGAACAAATGCTGATGTAGTAATAACTGGTTGTCTTGAAAGAGTTTTACTAGTAGTAGTATCAATAAATGGAGCTACAGATGTAGGTGCGGATACAAATTCTGATTCATTAACAGTTAATGTAGCAGCATTTGATGTAACTGTGGTTGCAGCTGCATTAGTTAGTACACAACGAAATTGTTCTGATGGACTTGTTGGATAAGTTGTTGCAGGTGTTACGTACGTTGCTGAATTTGCACCAGCGATAGAATTAAAATTAAGACCATTATCAGTTGACTTTTCCCATTGATATGATATTACATCACTGGTTATTGTTGCTGCAATATTAAATGTTGCACTACTACCCTCAATAACAGCTTGTGTCTGAGGTTGAGTTTGGATACTAATAACACGTAAAACAGATAATACTGCAAAGTTGGAAGTTAGCGATCCTGCTGCTCCAACCAAAGAGACAATACAACGATAACGATCAGCACCATCATTTGCATATACCAATGTTGGTGTGGTATATGATGCAGAAGTTGCACCTGCAACAGTCACATAGTTTGCACCACCATCATCAGATCTCTCCCACTGATATGTTGGAGATCCACTACTTGTAGATGCGGTTACTGCAAAGTTAGCAGTTGCACCCTCATTAGCAGTTGTATTTGATGGGTTTGCTGTAATAGAAAATGTTCTTTGAACCGTAAGAGTTGCAGCATTAGTTATAGCTGGACTAGATGCACCAATTGCATTGATAACACAACGATACTGATCGTTATTATCAACAGCATATGTACAAGTACCTGTGGTGTATGAAGCAGAGGTTGCTCCTCCAATAGTAATGAAGGTAATACCATCATCAGATTTTTCCCACTGATATGTTACTGAAGGTTCGTGTGATGATTGACCTTCGGCACCTCCACCTCCACCACTACTAGGAGTGTCAAATGATTCTACATCAAATGAAGATGATGCAGCATTACCACCCACAGGGGACATAGTAACACCACCTAAACATGTAAATGTTGCTGTAGCAGTTTCATTAACTGTTTGACCAGTTGGTTGAGTTGATACAACAACTGTTACAGTTTCAATTTGCAATGTAGCAGCATTAGATGGAATAGATGTAGCACCCGCACATGAAAGAACGCAACGATACTGGTATTCATCGTATGCTGTAGTTAATGTAGGAGTTGTATAAGTTGCTGTTGTTCCACCAGTTCCGTCAGATACATTAGACCATGTAGATCCATTTGTAATAGACTGTTGCCACTGGTATGTAATATCTCCTGCATCATTATCTGATGTAGTAGCAGCAACACCGAAAGATGATGTTCCTCCAACTGCACCAGTTATATTAGTTGGTTGTGACGTAATGTTTATTGTTCTTTGAACAAACAGTCTAGCAGCAGATGAGATAACCTCACTTGCACCTGTTGCATTTAGTTTGCATCTGTAGTAATCACCGTAACTATCATCATATGTTGTAGAACCAGTAGTATAAGTTGTAGTAGTAGCACCACTTATATCAGAGTAGTTTACTCCATCACCGTTCTCAGACTTCTGCCATTGATAACTTATAGTAGCAGTGTCTAGTGTAGAACCGACTGCTGTAAATGATCCTGCAGCTGGAGCAATAGGATTAGCATTTGTTGGTTGATTACTAATAGTAATGACTCTGAATACTGTTAGTGTTGCTGCATTTGTATAACCAGGTGCTATAGCAGTATTTGTATCTAACTTACAACGATACTGATAAGTGTTTTTAGCATAGTCATCATCTACAACCAATGTATTTGTAGTTGCTCCACTATATCCACCACCATTAGAAACATTAGACCAACCTGCACCACCATTAGTTGATACTTCCCATTGGAATACAATAGTAGATCCATCAGAACTAATACCTGCTACAGGTCCGAAGGAAACTGTTCCACCAGATCCTGCTTCTATACTACCGCTTGTTGGTTGTGATGTAATAGTTACTAGAACACCAGTTCCAGTTGTTGTAAATGAATATGCCCTTGCATTCTGGGTTATATTTTCAGTAACAGTAAAGTTAAATGTTGTATCAATGTAATCAGATGTAACTGTTCCAGATAACTCACCTGTTGCAGTATTAAATGTCAATCCAGACGCACCTATAGCATCTCCACTAAGAGTATATTGTTCAAACGTTGGTTCATTGGCAAATGTTACTCCATCCAATCCTAATTGAAGGCTAACACTAGCACCATTTGCATATGGACTACCACTTAATACACCAGTGCTTGATGTCCATGTTACAGTAGTATCAACATATGGAAAAAATGCACCACGTTTTGTGGTTATCGAAGAACCAGTTGCATCATATTTAAAATCAACACCACTATCAACTGGATAGTATATTATATTACTATATGTACCGCTACCAGCAGCTTCTTGTGTGTCTGTCTGAGATCTTAATTGAGTAGATGTAGAAACAACACCGTCAATACTTTCATGTGTTTTTGATTCTGGATCTACCAATGCTAAGTAGTTACCACTACCACCTCCAGTAGTACCAGCAGTAGCATTAGATGTATTTTGTACAGTAATGGTATTATCAACAGCACTCTCTGCTTGAATAGTTAACCATCCACTTTGTGATAATGCAGCAACGTCAATACCACCAACCGTCAAACTACCTGTTGACCCAGAAGTTCTTAACTGACATTTCTTACCAACATTATTGAGAAAATGTGATGCATCAGCTGGATCAAATTTTACAATAAGGAAAGAAGATCCATTAACAGTTTCAAATGGATTATCAATTAATCTTCTATCATCAATACTATTAGTAGGATAATATGATACAGCACCTTTGCTTATATCTCCACTAACACCACCTGTTCTAATAAAGGTTTTAGCAAGACCAGGTAGGTTATTTGTACTTGAAGTATATCCATTTTTACCAGCCCATGCTGCAACAATACCCGTCACAATAGGACCTGAGAAGGATGTACCTGCAATAGTCTGATAGTTTGTTGTATTATTATATGGAGTATTTGCAGTCCAATCATATGCTGGTGTCAGAATTCTAGCACCAGGTGCCACTGTAGTTACGCCATTACCATAGTTAGAGAAATCTGCCCATCTATCATTATACTCAGATGCACCAACAGATATCTTATTTTGATTGGTGTCTACATTGTTGATACCACCTGTAGGGTTATCTGAGTAACCAGCAGTTCTAGTACCTGCAATACATTTACCAGTTATAGGTCCTGCGAATACGTCACTACTATTCTTGAAACCATTACCAGCTGACCTGACTATAACCATATTGTTTGTACTAGCAATAGTACCTTCAATATCATCTAAAATCTCTTCGTCAGTTCCACTATCACTACCAGAATCATTTAACTCTACATAGGGATATGTCTGTGAGGGAATGGTAGGACCAAAGGATGAGTTAATTATAGCTGGGCGAGTATTACCTTTGTAATTGGCATTACCACTTGTATTATGATCTATAACTGCCTGATAAGCACCTAGTATATCACTATAACTGCCTGATAAAGAACTATTAAAGCACTTAAGTGCATATATCTTGGCGTTCTTACTTATCCCAGCTGTTCTCCCAGCCGCGAGAATAGCACAATATGTACCGTGTCCATTGTCATCTTCGTTAGTACTATATGGACTTGTATATCCAGTAACCTCGTATACCCTATAGTTCTGTTGCTCTGAAGTACCATTTAAGTCAGATACGAAGTCTGGGTCGTACAACTCAGGGTGAAGAGCAGCGTTGTTACCTGTTGGTCTACTTGCTCCACGAACACCTGAATCAAGAATATAGATATCAACCCCATCACCTGATTGATTGTAACTAAAAGTATTGTTTAAATATTGCCTATCTTGTTTTGAAATTCTATCTAAGTGCCAATAGTCATGTACGTTAATTGTTCCAAATCTATCTGGAGTTACATTGTATCGTCCCATTCCAGAGTGTTGGGTACAATAGTAATACAGAATAGATGGTGTAGTAGATCCAATAACTATCTCAGTTTTTGCACCTGATTGACCTGGTGTTCCACTCGCAGTTACACCTGTGGTCATTTCTGCTCCACCAGTAGTCCACGTACCATCTGGAGTTAGAGAAAATCTTAATGGGTGGTTTGTGTTTGATGAATCTGATTGATCAAATGTATAGGTTGAACCTTGTAAGAAACCAGGTTGGTTATTAAATCTTGAATATGTACCACCAGAACTTGATGAGAATGTATAGAAATTATTACCACCGATATTTTGAACCTTTACATATATTGTACCTGTACCACTTCCTGTTAAGTTTCTAGTGTTTGAAGATACATTTGTTTCACCACTAGTATTTGCTTCTGCAGATCCACTAGTAGAAACTTGCAAAGCACTAGTATCCACTGGATCACATGAAAACTTTGCTTCATCCCATGTGACTTTCTTAACAACCGATAAAGCTCTTAACTTTTCGATCATCCCATCTGTATACTTTTCTGGGCAATCAAAAGTTATTATTGAAAAACTTCTATAGGATGCGACATATGTTAAGTAACCATATACGTTTAAGATACCCGCAGTAGCAGAATCCAAACTATATCCCTTAGCTACACTGACGACTACACGCTTCATTCTAATTTGGCACTATTATCCTTCAGATCTATTTAGCCCAAATCCTATACGCAAAAAAATACCCGAAAAATTTTTTCGGGTTATTTGGAATCAAAAAGTTAATTTTAGATTTATGTGTTACCGTCTCCTGCTTTTGCGAGTAACTTCTGAACTTCACCTTCTGACATTTGTTGATCACCCATTCTCTCCACAGGTTTGCAAAATTTTATATCATGTTTCTCATCAAACACAAATTTAGTTCTGAGATGTGTCTTATCTCTTTCTACTATTAAATGATAGGAATGTCCATAAACATTAGAGGTAAATCCGAGTGCTACAATGGGTCTACCTTCATATAGGTCTCCTGTTTTATACGGGCAAGTCTCAGCAGTTCCATCAAATTTAATATGAAACTGCCTAGAATTTACATGCTCCTGTGCTCTAAGTTCACTTGACTTCTTCAGTGGCATCTTCTTCTGNTTTTTTNAGTGTCATATTNAGTGCTTCAATTGCACCTTCCAATCTCAANACNTGTTCNNTACGAGTNNTAAGTTGTTTTTCCAGTTCAACGATTGTTGCTTTTTGATCTTTTAATTGGTCAGTAAACTCTTTGACCATTACTTCAGCGTCCATGTTTTAGAATTACGAGAGTTATAGTATATATTATATCACGCTTGGTATTTAATGACAACCAAGCCACCACCACCTTGTCCACCAGATGCGTTTGGAGAGTTGGATGCGTCACCAGCACCACCACCGCCACCTCCAGCGAATCCTCCTCCACCACCAGCGTTCCATCTTCTAGAACCTAGTGTACCTCTGTTACCACCTGTAGCATTAGNGTTAGGACTTCCACCATTATCTGCTTGGAACTGACTTGGGTTTGATCCACGACCACCATTGTAGTATCCAGTTCCACCTTGTCCAATAGTTCCGTTACCACCGTCACCGTCTCGTGCTCCACCACCTCCACCTCCAGTGAAGTATGCTGCACTTCCGTTACCACCAGCTGCGGGTGTTCCGTTGTTGGTTGATCCACCACCACCGCCAGGTGCTCCGTTGGTTGCTGCTGGTACAGATGGTGCATTACTTGTGTTGGTTGTTCCATCACCACCTTTACCACCTGTTCCAAATACAGCATTTACTCCATCATAAACGTATGCAGNACCACCATTAATAGTTCCAGTTCCACCATTTTGACCAGGATCATTATAGTTACTACTCTTTGCTAATGCTCCAAGTCCTCCTGTAGCAGTGAATGTATATCCACCATGAGAGAATTGACTCTGACCACCTTGTTGACCAGCAGTTGCACTTCCACTACTTGCCACACCACCAAGTCCTCCACTACCAACTGTTACATTTATATTTCCTGTTGTCATAGCAAACTTAGCATAGACTAAACCGCCACCTGCTCCTCCTGCACCACCACAGTTAGGTCCTCCACCAGACCCACCGCCACCGCCTCCGATGACATAGCAGTACGCATCACCACCACCTGTTACATTTAAACTTCCACTAGAGTAGAAGAAGTGACATTGGAACCCTCCAATATTTTGTATTGAGTCTCCACCAGTTGCAGTAGGTTTCCTACCAAAACCAGGTGGCACCCATGCAGTTCCATTGTATATGAATATGCTTCCTATAGTAGTATCGTATATTAAATCTCCTTCATTTCCAGCTGGATAATTGCCAGTAGTGTATATCGGTAGATTTAATCTACCTGCAAAATCGCCAGTACCTGCATTAACTGCTCCCATGAGACTTCTTTACTCCTGTGTTATTTAGACGAAAAACCTAATAGGAAAAAATTACCCAAAAATTTTTTTGTGTTTATTTGAAAATGAAAAGTCAATTTTGCAAATACCCCTGACTCTCAGTTGCATATTGNCATTGTACAATTTCATCATTGGTTATTCTTCTGTTGTATGCAACAAATAATCTAATGTCACCCCAGTACTGAGATGATGAGGTTGGGTTAGTTGAACCATCATGGTATGCACCAATAGATCCAAAACCTCTATTGTATCTAGCATTTGAATTTCTTATTTCTCCTACTTTTTCTCCATTAACAAACATCTCATATGTTGGATCATCGGTATTAGAAAATCTCCATATCATTGTAGCCCATGAATTACTGATATAATTAGATAACCCATTTTGATTTGCTCCTGAATCTATAAATCCAGAACCATTGTTATCATACATTCCAATATTCCATGCACCAGACTGAACAATAACATGATGGTCTGCATTGTAAGATCTAGTAAGTGTTCTCCATGTGCTAGTAGAATTTAATATTCTAGTTACAACAACATAACTAACTTCATTATCTAAACTAATATCTCCACTATTTTTTGCACATCCATTAGTATCATTAATAAAAGCCATATATGCAAGTTTACTTCCTGCAGTGCCTTGATGTGCATTTGCATTTATATTAAAATTATTTCCTTGACCACTTAAATCTGTCCAAGTAGTTCCACTACCAGAATATGATGAAGTTTTTGTTGCATCTAGATGTACAACTTGTCCTACTTCTGGTAATGTTCCACCCTTTGTATCCAAAAGAACCCATCTGTCACCGTTCCAAATTTGAACTTGTCCAACACTAANATTGTATATAATGGTTCCTTGAGTAGGATTAGCTGGTCTTGTAGAGTTTGTATATTGTCCTAAAGAAAGTACTGATGATATATTATCGAAGGTAGCATTTTGAACGGTAAGATTACCATTGAATATAGCACCACCATAAGCGAAAGCAACATCACCACTTCCAGATTCTTTTATTATATTATCAACTTGTAATCTTGATGCCATACTTATATACCAAAACGACTTTTTGTTCTAGTATAGTGATCTAATACTTTTGCATCATCCCAAAATTCTGATATTAATCCTAATTGTGCAATATCACCATCATAGTAAATACCATTTCTACTACCGTTATTACCACTTGCTTCAGAACCATCACCGATAAATCCCCAACGTCTTGAACCTTGACCAAAGTATGAGAAACTATTATTACGTGTTCCGTCTGGTTGTCCGTCAGCATAGAATTTTATGTAACCATTAGAAGCAGATACTACAACTGCACCAAAATGCCACTGACCATCATTCATAGTAGTATTACCTGTTACGTCATAACAACAAGTTACATTAGATTCACCCGCAAATTGTAATTTACCATGAGCACCAATATTCCAACCTATAGCTTCAGATCTATCCCAGTCAAACCATGACCAGTTATCAAAGTCATATCCTCCACCTGAGTTTGCTGATCCATAAGAGGTTCTAAACCAACAAATACAAACAAACTCATATAATCTACCATTGTTTTGAGGACCGTGACTTCCACTACTACCATAGTTTAGATCATTGATCCAACCATACTGGTTACTACCATTGAAACTCCAATACCCAATAGAACCATCTCCGCCTGGTACAACTGGACTGTAACTAGGATTGTTAACCATAGTACAGTTAGCGTTACTAACGTTAGGATGTGATCTTTTAGATTTCCATACGTTACCATCTACTTGATCAGCAGCACCATCCCAGAAAACCTCAACGGAAGTAGCATCTACATCTGTGTAGGGATTATTTAAAGGTGCCCATTGAGTTCCATCCCAAACTTGTACTTCTGTTTGGGTAGTATTCCAAATAATAGTTCCTATGACATTACCAGAAGTAGGTCTAGTAAGATCTGTATATGATCCTAAAGTAATGCTATTTGCAGTAATAGCGTTGGCGTTTAATGTTCCAGTTGTAGTCACATTCCCACCAAAAGTAGCACCACCGTTAGGGAAATTTACATCACCCGACCCTGATTGGTTTGCTATCTCATCTGCCTTTAATGTACTCATAATTTTAAAATATTAATGTAACCAAAGTTCCCATGCTGTAGTATAACAATACTCACCATAAGCATCAGTAGTTCCCCAAATAATTTGTGGGATTTGTGTTGATGATCCTCTTTCAGATCCGAATGAAAGAACGTTCGTATTTACACTGTAAGAACCATTACCACTTCTTAAATCTCCATTATCAAGAATCAACATATCAGCACCAAAACTACCACTAGCGTTACCAGAAAATACCACTGTCCAATAACCTTGACCATTGTTTTGATATGGTGAATTATTTACAATACCACTAAAGTTTTGTGTAAATGCTCCAAAGTCAGCAGTGTGGAATCCACCAGCAGTTCTAGACGATGTAAATTTACATTTGGTCAGTTTAGGTAAAGCACATCTAATAGTTGATAATGAGTTACCACCAGAGTGAGTTTGCTCTCTTCCTATTCTATGAGTTCCTTGACCAATCGTATCGTTACTTGTAGATGTTGTTGAGTTTGTATTAAACGCAGGAATAATATTTGATGGACTGCCATATACAACATATGATATAGCAGAGTTATTTGCTCCAAAGAATGCAGCATCATATTTAATCCAACCCTTATCTCCTGTACCATAACGATCAGTTGCATCATACTCAAATTGAAATGCCCCACTACCAGGTATGGAAACCCAGACTTGTCCTGATGTTTGGTTACCTTGTTCGTATGCATCCTTTGCTGAAAATGCAGGATTACTTTGAGATCCACCTCTGTTTCCCCCACCACAAACTGCCCACCTGTCACCTGTCCAAACTTCCAAAGTTGCAGTATCAGTGTTTAAAATTAATTCACCTACGTATGCACTAGCAGGTTTATTGTTTGCTGCATAATTTGGCAAACGATATCTACCTGATGTACAGTGTAGTTCATGACCTGCAGGTATCTCAATCTGATTATTATAAGCTGCAATTCCTTGCAAGTTATGTATTGATAGTGTGCTCATTTTCTATACGACTGTCCAATATCCACCATTGTTTACGGTGACTGTACTTCCATTATTTATAGTGATAGGACCAGCAGTCATGCAGTTATCACTTGAACTAACAATAATGTCCTCAGCGATTGTTTGTCTGTTACGTTTCAACACACCGTAAGTATCAATCCATTGTTTATCACCTGATGCTCTTAGAACTGTACTCTTCTGTCCAGAAGATAGTGCTTCAGATGCATTGATATTCAATCCATTATCACCTGTAACCTGTAATCTGTATGTTGACTGAATACTATTGCTACCTGGTTCATGGAAGTGACATCTACCACCTTCATCCCATGAGGAGAATGTCTGGTCGCTATCATTTCTCCAGAAGAAGTCATTACCTGTTCTAAAGTATGTGTGACTATTGTTAGAGAAGTAGAATCTTTGCTGACCACCTGCATCTAAGATCCAAGTGTTGACTGTACCTTGTAAGTATGGAAGATTTAATGCACTGTAACCATCAAGTAAGTCTGCGTTAAGGTTAGTAACAACAGTTGTAGATGATACAGCAAGAGGTGCAGTACCAGTTGCAACAGTAGATACAAATTGATTATCTGTGTGTACTTTACCACTAACAGTTAACCTATAGGTTGTTGAATCACTTGGAGTTGTATTAATTGCAAGGACACCCTCAGCACTTAAAGTCATCCTTCTGGATGCTGTAGGAGTTTCACTTCCTGAAGGAGCACTCCAGAATGTTAAACCACCATCTTCCCAACTGTGAGGACCACCAGATCNAGTATGCTCACCACGTATAGCAGCGAAGATGTCATCACCCTTCTTAAAGAGAATTTCACCAGCAGCTTCACCACCACTCCAGTTATTATTGTTAGTCTGCTCAAGCATAATTCTTGAGGGAGCAGAACCAAGAGTACCAGAAGCATTTGCATTCCTTCCAACATGAACTTCAACTCCAGGATTATCCTGTCCAATACCTAAGCGACTACTACGGAAGTATACATTACCATATGATAAGTGAGTTCCATTCCAACCAAAATCAAGAGTATCATCACCAAATCTTATATAACCTACACCTGAGTCTCCTTTACCTCGTAATGCTAATACGTTAGTTGCTGCCTTACCAACTGTAATACCATTACTATCTGCAAGACTTAATGTGTTCGTACCGTTGTTTTGGAATATACCTTGGTCACCTGTTAAGTCATTTACTGTTAAATGTCCTGATGCATCNCTACGTGCAATTGTGTTAGCATTAGCAGCAGTTGACTGTGTATAACCATCTAAGTAGTGAGCGTCTAGTTGAGATGTTGAGCCATCGTTACCTGCGTGCCATATAGTATTACCATTGGCAGTTAAGTCACCAGCATTGAATCTTAGTGTACCTTGTCCATCTGTGGTATTACCACCAGAGACGATCATTTGAACGTCATAGTTTGGTGCTTGACCAGATGATCTAAAGTCTAATGTTGGTGTAGTAGATACAGATGCTTTACCGATCTGTAACTTAGCACCGTTTGCATTATCACGTAATCCAAAGATACTTACAGATCCTGCAGAAACTTTATTAGATGATGATACAGTCCATTTTGTGCCAGGATTAGGACCGAAGACATAGACGTTTGCGTTAGTATTGTTACCAACAAATGCTATAGTTCCAGTAACAAGTGAGTAGATCTCACCAGTTGTATGTGTAAGTTCTTGAACACCATTTGAATTATCAACTACGATAGAACCAATGTTGTTTGTTGCACCTATGTCAGAGTAGATAGTGTATGTTCCACCATTGTTGATGTTACCACCAACACCACTATTACAATGGAAGTCTGGAATGTATAATGTAAATTTGTTACCTGTGTCATTAACATAGAAGTTCTCAAAGACCATCTTGTCTTGACCAAGAACTTCTGGTAAGAACATGTCACCAATAGGTGCATTAATTCCACCACGTGTATCACCTACGTTGTAACCTGTCTGATACCATAAACCTTGCTTACCATCAAGTTTATCAGAATCCATACCACTGGATGCACCCTGATTATTTTCTGACCAAATCTCATACCAGTTAGAGTATACTGCAAGACCACCACTGTTACCTCTAATGAATAGATTATTGTTATCTGTAAATCCTAATTGAGTAGAAGCATTACCTGTTGCTTCTCTTCTGTAAGTTATGACACCATGTGTGGATCCACCGTCATTAAGACCATCAGCAGAATTATTTCTAAGTGCTGCACCAACACCACTTCCTGCCTGAGCTGGAGATGGGTTTGATGTAAGTGATGCAGTCTCGTTAAATATTAAGTTTGCAGTATCAGCAGTACCAGATATGGATATTGCGTATGTGGTATTTGCAAGTCTTGCGGGATCTA
>FUFK010789230.1_pt1 | contig 14648 bp, 9 predicted proteins | sample 1021851 | NCBI WGS metagenome assembly FUFK01 (sample SAMEA51879418, study PRJEB19060) | metagenome | reverse complement strand
CTGTAAAATATTTCGAGTATCTTGATAAAAAGTTTCTTGGCCATATATATTTAATATCCTTAAAGGGTACTATATTTTAAATCTATAAAGGGCAGGGATTGTAATGGCAAAAAAAGGAATCTACAAAGTAGTATTTGTTCAATTGGGTGAAATCTATGAGGTTTATGCTGAGGCCATTTACCAAAGTGACATGTATGGATTCATAGAAGTCGAGGAATATATATTCGATCAAAAGTCGCAAATAGTTGTGGATACAAGTGAAGAAAAACTAAAAAACGAATTCAAAGGTGTTCAAAGAAGTTATATACCTATAAATTGCATAATGAGAATTGATGAAGTGGATAAGAAGGGAACAGCAAAAATAACTTCGAGTGATTCGGCAAAAATTATGCCTATTTCCAATCCTGCTTTTCAAGGACCTGATAAATAAATTTATTGAACAAAAAATTTATCTCGGTAAAACTTCAACTCTTGAATGGACTCAAGAACATCTTCCATAGCTCTATGTCCACCACTTTTCTTAAAACCATCAAGAAGCTCGGGATTCCATCTCTTAATGAGTTCTTTTATTGAGCTAACGTCAACGTTTCTGTAATGAAAAAAAGCATCTAGCTTGGGCATATATCTCCTCAAGAATCTTCTGTCATGTGAAATTGAGTTGCCGCATAAGGGAGATCTTCCAGATTCTGTATGGCGTGACAAAAATTCCAAAGTCTTTTGCTCTGCTTGCTCAACAGAAACATTTGTCACTTTTAAACTATCTACCAGGCCTGATTTAGTGTGTTGATTGGTGTTCCATTCGTCCATGCCGCTGATGAGCTCCTCAGAGACGGAAACGGCAAGGTTGGGGCCCGTAGCCAAGACGTTCAGGTCGGCGTCGGTGACCACCGTTGCGATTTCAATGATGGACTCCCGGTGTACGTCAAGCCCGGTCATTTCGAGGTCGATCCAAACCATACGGTGGTGGCGTTTGTCCATGCTCCGCACGGCGAGGACGAAGGTCTTGATTCTTCGTTCGGTTTCCAGCGACGTCAAGCACCCTCGTTGGGGGTTTCGAACGTCAGGACGATCTGGCCGTTCGGACCAAACGCAACCACGGGTACGAACCCTTCGTGCGGTGTCTGATCCAGCGAGGCAATGATGTTGTCAACAGCGTCCTTTGGAAGTCTCAACGCAAAGCCTTCACCCGTGTCCAAAAGACCGTCGTGGCCCGGTGCGGCGCTGGCGGGTTTCTTGGAGGGAGCCTTGGTAGATTTCTTCGCAGGAGCCTTGGTTGATTTCTTCGCAGGAGCCTTCACAGGTTCCGGGTCGGGGATCTCCTTCACCTGTTCTTCCGCAGGCGCTTCATCCGGCTCTCCATCAGGAAGTTCAATCGTTTCGTCGTCCTCTTCCTCAAGGTCTTCGAGCATTTCCAACACCTCTGCTTCGAGGTCGGCGTCGTCCTCCTCATCCAGATGAACGGTGTCGTCCTCGACATCAGCCTGCATCGGAGGGTCGGCAGCCTTGGGTTGTGGAGGCCGTTCCCTGAGCGTTGGGGCCGGAGGCAGGTCGCTTTGCACTTCTTCGTAAATGCCGTCATCTTCGTTCATTCGTTGCATGAACATAAACGCAAATCCGAGGGCGACGAGGGCCGTAAGAAGACGTCCAATGTTGCTGTACAACTCTGTTTCCAACGATTGCGAGAAGAGGTACGATGTCAGGATGGACCCGTAGCCTCCAATGCCACGACGCCAGCGGGCTTCCGCTTCGTCGCTGAAACCTTGGATGCCCAGCAAGACCAGGTAGACCGTCGTCAAGAGGTAGGCCATGGATTCGAGGTTGAGGCTGTCAAACATGATGAACAGACCAATGATGGAGTACAGCACTCCGCTGATGCCCAGTCGATCCATGAAGGCAAAGAACGCATCGTCGGATTCCCAGTTGACCGTTTCGTAATCGTACACCAAATCGTCTTTGGCGGAAAGCAACGTCAACAAAATTCCTTGCACTGCAAGCGTCAGACCCGTGACGGATTGGCGTTGCTCGTCGCTACCAATTTCGGATTGAGCCATCAGATTCACCACGCTGAACGTTAACAGGATGGGCAGTGCGATGATGCTGTTTGCACGTCCGCCACGGAGGGCCGACCGGCCGAGCAGCACCAAACCAATGACCGGGCCAACGCCAAAGAACACCGAGTAGCCTGCGACGAAGGCGAGCGCACCCAACTGGGTCGCAAGTTCGGCGGTCGTGTCTGCGAGGGCGATTTCTTCATCCGTCGTTGGTGGTTCGCGGAACAACGTTCCGTAGCCGTGCATGATCGCCATCGTCGAGCCGGTGAAACCGGTGATGACGCCGCTCCAACCCCATGCATCGGCTGGATCCAGTGGTTGGAAGGTGTCGCTCATTTCGAATCCAATGTACAGGGAAACAAACAGCGCACCCAGCATGTAAGGCAGCACCTTGCTGTTGTTCGTGTACCAGAAGTACGGAATGAGGAACATGCAACCAAGCGTTGGTGCCCAATAACCGTCGGGGATGATTGAGAACAGGCCAAAGATAAGCCAAAGCCCCATGGCGAACAGAACGACGGTGCTCTCCGGCTCGTCACTTTTGTAAGCCAGCACACCGGCCAATCCGAGGATCATTTGGATGGTGACCGCTACTCCGATGAACGCCGGGAACGGTCCACTGTGTGGGTCGACCGCATACGCTGCAACGGTGTCGGGCGCCACCGACAACAACTCCTCGAAGAGACCGTGCGTAAACCAACCGTCGCCGAGCAGGATGAAGACAAACGGTACACAGGCGAGAAGCCAGTAGTAGTGGTACTGCAACACACGCCACGTCACAAGCACCACCAGCGGGATGAAGAGCAAGCCTCCTGAGGTGTCGAGCATGCCCAACACGAGGAGCATGACGTAGGTCACCGCTTCGCTGGCTCGGTTTGCTTCGCCCACGTCCAAACCGCGCTTGGCGATGACGGCGTTTACGATCAGCGGTGCGCTGACCAAAATGGCGTCCAACAGCAGCGTTGCAACGGTGATGTTCTTGCCGGTGCCCCAGAGGTCTTGGCCCAAGGACAGCGAAAGCGGGGCGGCGATGAGAATAAGCAAGGTGACCGCCGTAGCGCGTGTTGCGGAACTGATGGTCTCCATCGCAACAACCTCACGAATGAGCACACCCACGGGCAGAGCCATCAACAGAATCAACGCAGGTTGAGTCGACCATGTCGAGGAGGTGACGTCGCTGACGGTGAACGTGAACAACATCAGCGAGGTGAGGAGGCTGAAACGGGCCAGCGGTGTCAACGTCCCGTTAAGGATGGTCTGCTCCTTGTCGACCGATGAACTGTCTTGAACCTCCCACATACCGGTGGAGTTGTTGAAGATCATTTCGCCCTCGGTCCCGTTGGAGAGCCATGCGCCCAGTGCCCCGATGTCGAGCTCACGCTTTGCAGCCTTCGCCGCCAGTGCGTACATGGCCAGACTGAGCACCAGGAATTGCGGGCGCAGACCGATTTCCACCAGATCGTCAAACGAGTCGGTGGGTGGAAGTCTGAGGTTGTCGAGGAAGGCCAGCAGAAGAATGGTCACCGACGTAAATGCGAGCGCCAGCGTGAGGTCCTTTCGCTGCTTCAAGGTCGGTGATGGCTGTTGGACCATCATGCTGTAATTCATAACGCACATGTAGGCCACCAGAATCCACGGTAGGAACCATTCCGGGTCGAGAACAGCCCGGGAGAGAATCACTGAACCCAGCATTGCCAAACTCGTGCTCGTTTCAACTTTCTCGGTTCGGCGTCCACCCTCCGAGATGGCCACGATGAAGATCGGAATGACAACGTGCAGCCACGTGCCCCCGTACGTTGCTTGGGCGGTTAATCCTTGGTCGGCTCCAATCCAATCGCTCATCAAATACGATGCGCTGAACGCCAGCAACGTGATGTTGATGACCCAGGCGCGTGCAACCTTGGAGATGAACACCATGTACGGAATCACAATCATGCTCAGGACCCAGGGCAGCGTGGATGTTTCCTGCGGCAACGCCACCAGAGCAACCGCAAGTCCAATCGGCATCCACGGAACACGCTGCTGGAGAACCGCAGGGAAGTAGGCGAGCAAGACCGTGATCCACAGCGCCACGGGGATGTTGAGGTATTCGGACAACCCGGGTTCTTCTGCGACGCGAAGGGGTCCGAGAATGAGGTTGAACTCAGGCGCAGACCTCGCAACGAATATCGCGATCACCACCAATCCAATCAGCACGGCCGAGGCGCGTTCCATGACCTCTTTCCGCAGGTCGGGTCGGGCGGCGTAGTAGCCCTGCAGTGCGATGATGAAGACCATCAGCGAAAGGGCTCCACCGGCTCCACCTTCCGGTGCGTTGGAGTTGAGCATTTCGTACATGATGGGGACGATGCCTGCGGCGACGGCCACCACGACGAAGTTGAACGCCCGGTTCGAGCGCAGCGCCATTTCCATGCTGCAGAAACTGATGGCCACGATGGCGACGCCCAACTCCCAGCTGACCACGCTGTCCGACCAGCGAATCCACGGTCCAACACCGGCCAGCAGCAGAACCATTGGGGCGTAAGTGGCTACACCCCAACCGAAACTGGTGTCACCGCTGTAGCGCTTGAGAAGTCGATAGTGGCCCAAACTCAGAAGCAGAATGGCAAAGGTTTGGGCGTAGATACCGTTGGCGTTGGGAGACCAGTCAACGTCCGTGTACTGAGCGGGGTCTCCGAAGATGTCCCAATCGAGGGTCCCGGTGGCATAACCCATCAAAAAGCGAGTGCCCCACACCACACCAACCGTTGAGAAGAAGAAGGCGAGGCCGAGAAAATAGTTCTGGATGTCTTGGAGCCGATATCCGTTTTTCTTGCTCTGGACCTCGATGAGTCCAATGGCAAATCCGAACGAGGCCAAGCCCCCGACGAACAGGACCAGGAAGTTTCGATTGGTGGCGTCCTCATCGAACGCAATACCGCCGATGGCAACCCAGATGGAAACAAACCCAATGGCGAGCATCACGATTTGCGAGAGTTTCATCAAAAACAGGTCGTCCTGATTGAACTTCTGGTTGGGTCGAACCATGGTGATGTTGCTCTCTTCTGGGCCTGTCCCTTCCATCACGCTGGCCGAGAGAATCGGTGCGGATGATGCACTGCTTGGTTGCGGACGTACAGGGGCTGCTTTTCTCCTTGGTGCTGCCATCGGAATCGTTGCATCATTGGAGGTTTTGGGCTTAACCTTTCACCCGTTGAGGACTCCGGTTGTTGGCATTTTCCTGCAGGGATTTGACAACCGAACGCTGACCATAACGCCAATGCCTTGAAATCCTTCCAGCCGTTGGGGGTTAACGGAGCGATTCCAATGAAGCGACCCATCCTCAGCGTGCTGTGTTTTTGTCTGATGATGACCCCGGTTTTGGCGGCAGCCATGCCCGTTCACTCGAGCGGGGAAAACCAAGCAGAGGACAACTGGTGGGAGCGAACCAACATGGACCGCAACAACAACAAAATTGCGGACATGGTTGAGAAATACCACGACCATGAACTCTTCCTTGACGAAGCCAACACCTTGCCGCTCATCGTTGATTTCGATCACCTGCCCACTGCAGAGGACGTGGCCATGCTCGAGCGCGAGGTCGGCTACGTCCACGAATGGGACCTGCCGCTCATCCACGCCGTCGCGGGTCGGATTCCGCACACCATGATCCTCGAAACCACCACCCTGCCCGGCGTCGTCATGCTGGAACTCGACGGTATTCTCCAGGTTCAAAACGGCGATGCTGCCGTCGTGCACGAGGTTGATTTGGCGCAACAACAGACCGGATACGACGGGTCGGGTGTGACGGTCGCCGTCATCGACACCGGCATTGACAGCCTTCACGTTGGTCTGGACGACCTCGACGACGACAACAGCACGCACGACCCCAAGGTGATCGCATTCTACGACCCCGTGAACAACCCCGACAAAACCAACGGCACGGAAATTCAGGCCTACGACGACCAGGGCCACGGAACCCACTGCGCGGGAACCGTCGCTGGAACGGGCGCTCCAACCTACGAACACGCAGGCATGGCTCCTCAAGCCAACCTCGTCGGCGTTAAGGTGCTCGACGCTGGAGGCTCCGGCAGTTTCTCCGTGGTCATGGCCGGCATGCAGTGGACCGTTGACAATCGGTACAAATTCAACATCCGGGCAGCATCCATGAGCCTGGGAGGCCCGGGCCCCATCGAATGGACCTCGGCCGAGGAAGACAGCGTCAACCGCTACGCCAACGAGATGGTCCGAGCGGGCATCAGCATGCTCATCGCCGCAGGAAACTCCGCCGCACCCGGTACCATTGGAACGCCCGGCGGCGCCGAGGACGTCATCACGGTTGGGGCGCTCAACAAANANACGGNCATTGCGGAGTACAGCAGCGAGGGNCCNACCGAGGAAGGTCGAGTGAAACCCAACGTNGCCTTCGTAGGCTCGGACGTGATGTCAGCGCAGCACAACTCCGGTGACGGCTACGTTGCTTTCAGCGGTACGAGCATGGCCACGCCCGGCGTTGCNGGAACGGTGGCCTTGATGCTCCAAGCCAATCCGGATCTCTCGCCGTTCGATGTTCGAAACATTTTGCAGGAAACGGCGACGTACCGTCAGTGTCACTACATGGGCGGCAATCAGCCCTGCGCAGAAGATTTGATTCCCAAGAACCGTCAAAACAACGTCTACGGCCACGGCCACGTCGAGGCCTTGGCAGCGGTCTTGGAAGCTGCTCAGCGGGACTATCAACTCGACACCTCGATCGGTGTTTCCATCACCACCGAAGCGGGCATTGATGACCGCATCCACCTCATGCCCGGCGCTGCCATCTCGATGGAGTTGGCCGGTGATCTTGACACGGTTCAGTGGAGGAGCAACCACCTCCGCCACGATTGGGTAAACATTGAAACGTTCTCCCAGGGCGACACCACCGCAAATTTGGACCTCGCCAGCATCGTCAGGCAACTCAACTCGCTCCCTGGCATCGAGGTCGAAGGCAACCACACCTTGTCCGTGCGCGGCCTGGTTGCCAACGAGAGCGGTGGGCACAGCGCCTCCTCCATTGTATCGACCAACGTCATGTTGATGGACACAGCAAATGCGTTGACCACGACGGTCGAATCCGAGAGCCTCTTTGGCGATTTGCCGGGCTGGGTCGCTCCATCCATCGTGCTTCTGCTGGTGTTTTTGGTCATCGCCGGAATGATCGTGCTCAACAAAGCCGAGGATTCCATCGAAGTGGAATCCATCGACTGGACCACGGGCGACTCCGACATCGAAGCCGTGGTGGAAGACGCTGCGCTTGAGGATTGAATCCTCGTCGTTTGAGCCGTTCAAAACAGGGGCCAATCCCCTGCACGNTCATGGCCCGTGAAGCAACGGTAAGAGGCCACAAAGCCCCAACCATGAAAGAGTTCGGCGTGCACGGAAGGCCGGGTGAGGAGAATGGTTGGCGACGAGCACGTGTCCATGGTCCCGTCTCCCGAGGGGAAACGTTGGGCTGCAACGGTGAACGGACGTCCGTTCGAAGTCCTCGCCCCGGGCAACGCGGTGCTGCTGGACGTCCTGCGGGACAGGGTCGGCACGCTGGGCGTCAAGCGAGGTTGCGATCTGGGAACCTGCGGTTGCTGCACGGTGATGATCGACGGCGTCCCGAAGTTGTCCTGCCTGACGCTTGCAGGCCAAGTTCAAGGCGCCGACATCATCACCGTCGAAGGCCTCTCGGACGGCGCACATCTCGCCCCCATCCAGACGTGTTTCGCTACGCACGGTGGTTCTCAATGTGGTTTCTGCACGCCCGGTTTCCTCATCGCCTCTCAGGCTTTGCTCAACGAGAACAGCAACCCTTCCAGAGACGAGATCGCTTGCGCCATCGAAGGCAACCTCTGCCGCTGCACGGGCTACCAGCAAATCATCGACTCCATTGAAGCCGCCGCCGCCATCCATCGCGGCGAGGTTGAGGCGGTCTCACCGGCAAGCGATCCGCACTCCGACCCCCACCCCTCTGGACCAGAGGAGCCCACGATGCCACCCGGCCATGCGAAGTGATCATCATGGGAAGTTACCGTCAGCAACCCGGCGCAAACCCCACGGAGGTTCGCAAGGATGGAAAGCGCGTTGCGGGAAAGCAAGTCTTCCCACCCCCTGGCTCCGGCGGAAGCAACCCCACCATGCGGCCACGAGACCTGGACTACATTCCTGAAACCGTTGGGGGTAAAGAAGCCAAACCTGCCGGCGACCACATCCACGATCGCGACCGAACCGGGACCATCGTTGGGAAATCAATTCCACTGGTCGATTCAAACGCCAAGGTGACGGGACAGGCATGGTACGGCGATGACGTGCGTCTCCCGGGTGAACTCATCGGGAAAATTCTGCGTTCCCCGCACCACTACGCTCGAATCAAATCCATCGACACCTCCCGGGTCGAAGCCCTCCCAGGCGTCGTAGCGGTTTCAACCGGTGCCGATGCTCCCAATCGATTCGGCGTTCTGCCGGTCACCAAAGACGAACACGCCATGGCCGTGGAAAAGGTTCGACACGTCGGTGATTTGGTGGCCTGCGTTGCTGCTGTCGACGAAGCCACGGCGATTGAAGCGCTGTCGCTGTTTGACATCGAATGGGAAGAACTCGAACCCGTCTTTGACCCGAAAAAGGGACTGGAAGACGTCGAGGAACCGATTCACTGGCGTGGCAAGTATCACTTGTCGAGAACCAACGTCCAGAAGCGTGTTTTTCAGGAATTTGGTGACCGCTCGCTGGTGGATTCACCGCACGCATCTTCACACGGCTCCTGGAACATGTTGGGCGTTCACCACGGCTTCACCGAGCCTCACGCTGTGGTCGCTCACTGGGACCCCAACGGCCGTTTGCAACTCTACACGCCCCAACAAGTCCCCCACTACACTCACCGAGCCCTTTCAACCGTTCTCGAGGTGCCCATGCACCAGATCAACGTCGTCCGCACCTTTGTGGGCGGAGGCTTTGGTGGAAAATCCGATCCGTTTCCTCATGAGATGTGCGCTGCCATTCTCGCACGAAAGGCCGGTGCGCCCGTGCGGATTACGTTTGACCGAGAGGAGGTCTACTGGATCAATCGCGGTCGCCACCCAAGCCACATCGATGTCAAGATGACAGCGGATACGGAGGGTCGCATCTCGAGCTTTGACATCGACGCCCTCATCGACGGCGGCGGCTTTGCATCCTTTGGCCACGTCACCTCGTACTACAACGGCGTCCTCGCCACGGCGCCGTATGAACTGGGCTCCTTCCACTACACCGGTGCTCGAGTTTGGACCAACAAACCGGCTTCGGGTGCCATGCGGGGTCACGGAGCCGTGAACACCCGTTGTGCGGTGGAGGTCGGGCTTGATGAAATGGCAGAATCGATGAAGGTGGACCCGATCGACCTTCGACTGGCGAACCTTCTGCCACCTCACAGCCGGACCATCAGCGGATTCCGCATCACGTCAAACGGGATGCGAGAGGCGCTTGAGCGCGTCCGGGACGGGTCGGAGTGGAACACCAAATTCCGACAACTTCCGTTGGGGAAGGGCATCGGCATCGGTTGCGGCTTCTTCATTTCAGGGTCGGGCCTCCCCATTCACTGGGATCCGAAAAATTTCCCACACGCAACCGTTCACATCCAGGTTGACATGGACGGCGGCGTCACCGTACACACGGGTGCCGCCGACATTGGACAAGGCTCCACCACCGCCGTCGCCCAGGTCGTCTCTGAGGTTCTCGCGTTGCCCATTGAGATGATTCACGTCCGCAGCCATGAAAGCGACACCAGCCCGGTTGACCTCGGCTCGTATTCGAGTCGNGTGACCTTCATGAACGCCAACGCCGCCATTCGGGCGGCCATCGGCATCCGCGACCAACTTCTCAAGGCTGCTTGGGAAATGCTGGGCTACCATCCCAACGTGTTGGTGTTGAACGACCGGCGCATCTACTACAAGCACGACCCGGCCATCGGCGTATCGTACCTGCAGGCACTCCACAAGGCGCAGGCCGATACCGGTGCGCTCATCGCTCGTGGCGCTTACCGTTCCCCACCAATGGGCGGCGTGCACAAAGGTGCTGCTGCAGGACTTGCGCCGGCGTACTCATTCTCCGCCTACGTGGCCGAAGTTGACGTCGATGTGGAGACGGGTTTGGTGTCTTGCACCAACGTCTGGGCGGCTCACGATTGCGGGAAGGCGCTCAACCCGCTCGCCGTGAAAGGACAGATCATCGGTTCGTGCCACATGGGGTTGGGGCAAGTCCTGACTGAAAAGATGGTTTACGGGCGAACCGGGCACCTGCAGAACGCCAATTTGCTCGAGTACAAGATTCCCTCCGTTCACGAAATGCCGCACGTTGAGGCCATCATCGTTGAATCCAGCGACCCGGAAGGTCCTTTTGGGGCAAAAGAAGCGGGTGAAGGCCCATTGCTCCCGATTCTTCCAGCCGTGGTGAACGCCGTCTACGACGCCATCGGGGTTCGTCTGCGAGATCTACCGCTCACGCCGGACGTGGTGCATGCAGGGATTCAGAAACACCTCAAGAAACACGGCATCGATGAGCCTGAAGACCTGGTTTCACCTCGACTCAACCACGGCCCGCTGCAGAAGAAACTCGTCGCACGCGGCGATGAACACCGTGAGCGAGACCGATTGCGACAACGCAGCGAGGACACGTCGGCCTACGTCAACGGCGTTCTGTTTGGTTTCGACCCGGACCGTCCTCTCGCGGAGCAAGTGGATGGCTGGCGAGAGGCGGACGAGCCGCTTCCCGAACAACTGGCTGAACTCGGTTTCGCCGGTCGGGCCTGGCTGAAAAAGGAACAGCGACACATGGAGCGTGATGCTTGATGCTGATGCCTCCGTTTGAACTCCACCACCCCACCACGGTCGAAGAGGCCGTCGCCACAGCCGCTGCTCTGATGGAAAAAGGCGAGGCTTTCGATTGGGTCGCCGGCGGCACCGACGTGTTGCCGAATTACAAATGGCGCATCAACCCCAAGCCTCACGTCATTTCCCTCGCAGGCATTGATTCTGCCCACGCCCTTTCCGCCAACGAGATCGGCTGCATGGTCCCCCTCTCCTCCTTGACCGCTGACAACGGCGTGCATCCACTGCTGGTTGAGGCCGCTGCAAAGGTGGCTTCGTCGCTTGTCCGAAAAAGCGCGACCGTGGGCGGCAACCTCTGCCTCGACACGCGCTGCTTCTGGTACAATCAAAGCGAGGACTGGCGAAGGTCCATCGACTGGTGCCACAAAGCCGATTGCGGCACGGGCGCTGATTGCCGAGTGATTCCGAACCAAAACACCCTGTGCGTGGCGACCTATCAGGGCGACCTTGCGCCCAATTTCATGGTGCTCGGTGCGTCGGTCGTGCTCGTTGGCCCGAGCGGTCAACGTACGCTGCCCCTTGCCGAATTCTATCAACTCGACGGAATGAAAAAGAACGTTTTGCAGCCCGGCGAGTTCCTCCTCAAGGTCCAACTGCCCGAGGACGCCGACAAGCGGAAAGGGTGCTACCAGAAGCTCCGAGTTCGTGAATCGTGGGATTTCCCCGAGGCGGGGGTGGCTGCCTCATGGCTGCCTGGAGACGTGTCCACCCTGATGGTTGCGAGCACGGCCCTCGAATCGATCCCTCGACTCCACGTTGAACAGGTGAGTGAACATCTCGATGCGGGCGATCTCGATCCGTTGGCGTTGGCCAAGATGGTTCAAAAATCCGTGAAGCCCGTGAACAACACAGCGCTCCCCCCACGGTACCGTCGTTCGATGGTGAAAACACTCACAAAACGAGCCCTGTTGGCCATTCTTGAATGAGGTGATGGACTGAAGCGTGTGGCCGTTCTCCTCATCCTGCTCGTGGTGATGAGCGTCGTACCAACCGCACAAGGTCAGGACATGCAAGGGCCGTCCTGGGAAATGGGATGGGTGACCGATGTCGATCCCAAATACACCGTTGAACTGGAGGAGGACTGGGACCTCTCAGGTGAGCTGGTGGTGTTTGTTTCCAACGACGGTCCAACCGCAGTGAATCTTGATCTGACGTACGATCACGACGACGGACCGTTTTCGTTTGACGGCCCCGACAGCATCGAGGTGGGCGGGAACAGCAACGACACCTTCACCGTGTCCATCACGGGAGGGGACGCCGATACGGTTCGAGCGTTTTCGCCCTCGTCGACCGTTGAACTCACCATCACAGCAGAGGAAAAAGTCGGCGACTCCACCCTTCGCAATCAGGAACTCAGCGCCGACGTGACCGTTCCCCGAATGTATCGTCTCGTGCCGGACGCCGTTGAACCGACCGACACGCTCTTTGCAGGTTCGTGGGTCGATTTCACGCTCGAGGTGAGCAATCTGGGCAACACCCAGGACGCCATCACCACGGGGAAGGCAACGGTTCGCAGTTGTCCTCACTTGAGCGTGGCCGGGCTTGAACAGCTTGAGAACACGGTCGTCCAGGTGACCGACGCCGAGGGCACCAACAAAGCGACGTTTACGTTGCGGCTTGAGGCAAGTTCGACCCATCAGGAGCGGTCCTGCGAAGTGTCGATTTCGGTTGTTTCCGAGGGTGACAACGCCGAGCGCTCAAGCACGTTCAACGTCAACGTTGAGGCACCCACCGCTGAAGAGGAGACCCCTGCGTCCGATGGTGAAGGCGACGACGAGCGCCCGTCGGTTCCGGAATCCACGTCGCTGCCTTCGCTCTCGTTGGTCGAACTCCTTGCCGTGTTGGTGTTTGTTTCCATCGTTGCCCTGCGTCCACGGGATTGAGGCACCTGCATCGAGTTGAGAGTGTAATTTTTACGCGGTTTGGGCTGATTTTGTCGCGACCCATCCGAGCCATAACATCGGAGAAACCGAATCGCAGCCCTGCCCATCGTTGAGCAACTATTATGTGCAGAATGTGTCTCCGAAGGATGTAAATCTGTGGTTTTTATCACAGACTCTGTAGGTGAGGGGATGGCTGAAGCGGAAAGAAGCAGTCTGAGCCTCGAAGCGTGGCTCATGATTGGCCTGCTTGTTTCCGTGGTTCTCTCGACGGTGGTCATCGCCGTGGTCTCCGCCGGAAAAACCACGGTGTTCTCCCCGTACGAAAACGGCTCCGAATACGAAGATCAGCAACTGACCCTCATGCGAGACAGCCTCGATGACTTTTCAATCGCAAACACGATGTCAACCCCCATGCTGGTCAACGACTGGCAAAACCCTCACCGAACCATGCTCGTCATCGCCGCTCCCGAAAAGCCGTTTGACGCTGCGGAGGCGGCTGCCATCCACGACTTCGTCACGGAGCGAGCGGGCAAAGTCATCCTCGCATCCAATTCCACCAACGCACAACTCGTGGCCGAAGAATTCGGCGTGAAGTACTTCGATGCGCCCGTTCGAGACGACATCACCACCGGACGGTATTACGAGGTGACCGACAACAACGACAATCGAATCACGCCCGACACCAGAAAACTCTGGTCCGTGGCAAGCGTGACCCGAGAGGCTTCGCTGATGGGCGAAAACAAAGCGGTTCCCTGCTCCATTGATGACGTGAAACAAGAAAACGTCGACAACTGCCGCATGCCGGTCCTCTTCCATCGCCCGACGGCGATTCAGGTCCTCGACGAACAGGCCGACGAAGGCCGAGACGTTCACGTTCTGGCCTCGGCCTCCACCTCCGCTGAAATCGATGCTGGCAAGGGCGAAAACAACCCGACACTGGGGGAGGGAGAAACCGGCCTCATCATACGCATTGACTACCCAGAACAGACCGTCCTCGACCAGCGCTCTCTGGAATTGGGCGGCGATATCGGTGAAATCAGCGCAACGGGCAGCATCGTGTTCGTCTCCGACCACTCCGTTCTCGCCAACCACCTCTGGGACCAAGACCGTGGCGAGGAAACCGGCAAGCAACAGTGCACGTCCCTNCTGTACACGACCCACATGTGCTGGGACACCGATTCGGAAGGGCTCAACAAGGCACTTGGCGACACGACGTGGCGCGGCAATGAGGCGTTTTTCACGGCCCTCATCAACGACATGATGGAATTCGACAACGCCGAACTCTCGGCCACTGTCTCAAGAAACACGGCGTCCTTCAACGTCGTCTTTGACGAGAGCCGACACGTCTCAAGCACTCTTTCAATGCCGTTCACCGAAGCGATGGGCGCCATCGTGCTTCTCACGAGCGACGGTGTGTTGAAGTGGCTCATCATTCTCAATCTCTTTGCGCTTTTGGCCATCGCCATCATGGTGGTGCCAGAGAAAGAAAACTGGCGTCATGTCTTCGACTTGACCCGATTCAGGGAGCGTCCGACCAAGTTGGACCCGACCCAATACCAACGGCGAACACGTGAGGCGTTCCTCTCGAAAGTTCGCAACTTCAACGACCTGACGCGCGACGAGTTTGCGCGCAAGTCCCCCGCGGAAGTCATGCAGATGATCCGCGAACCCCGATTGGTCGAACTGGTGAGTTCGAACCGTGTCTACTCCAGCGAAGAACTGAGGGAACTGATCCCACAAATTCGACGTTGGGGAAATTGAAACAAGGAGGATAAGACATGCAACCCCCAGCCCCCCCAGCAGCCCCGCCCGCGCCTGTTCCTGCAGCGCCAGCAGCACCGGTGGCCCCT
>FUFK010045918.1_pt1 | contig 14648 bp, 7 predicted proteins | sample 1021851 | NCBI WGS metagenome assembly FUFK01 (sample SAMEA51879418, study PRJEB19060) | metagenome | reverse complement strand
CAGTTGATTTTATATTATGACTGTTTATGTTAGCAGCGGTATGAATACCAGCACCAACAACTCTTGTAAATGCCATTATTACTTTTTAGTTATTTATGATGGTGTCTTATCTGCAATTAATTTTGCTTTCCATGCATCTTTAATTGATGATGTCCAGACTGCTGCACATACTGCTTTAATTTCATCCGTAATATCTGTTGTACCATCTGGTTCTTTTGTTAATGGATTATCGACAAGATTATCTGATTCATCTAAAGTACCTGGTTCTAATACAAATCTATTAAAAGTTCTTGTAAGTTCTGCTCCATCTTTTTTGATGACTGTAGCTTTTCGGATTTGTACTAATTTGTACTGTCCGACGATCTCTATTTTATCGTATTCAATTGTTTCTGTAAGTGCCATTAGGGAAGTCCTCCGAACTAAACAGGTTTAGGCGGTATTATTTATGTTGAACTAAATGATTAAGAATCAGTAGCATATGTCGCTGTACCCATAGTCCACATGTTACTGTAATTAGATGATGCATTTATAGCATTAGCACCATTACCACCATTTGTTTGTTTGTACAGATATATTGTGGTGCCATTCCCTCCTGCATAATTCCACATATGGTTTGTTACACCTGTTTCGGCAATATCAAATCGTATATTTCCAATTGGTCCAGCAGCAACACTTCTAGTGGCAAAAGGTAAACCACCAATATTTACATGTGGATTAGAACTAGGTGTTGTAAGATTTTGGATATATATTTTCCATCCACAATGAACCATAGCACCTATTTTTACATACCAACCAGCGTAATAGGAAGAACCACTATAAGGAGTAAAAGTATTCCAACCCCCTACAGTTGGAGTCCATGAGCCTTCTTCATAGTCGTCAAGGATCTCACTTGACATTCCAGTGGCATTACTATTTGAAGAGAAGTCAATACCCTTACCACTTGCCATGCGTATATCTTGAAGAAAATAGGTCTGATTAGAGAGGTATTGTATTGTGTTAACACCTGCTATTTGTTTGTACGCATACTCACTAAAAGCAGTTGAACCAGAAGGAGCTGAAGTTGAACCTGTGTTAGTATTCTCTGGATTCCAGTATCCATTTGCTGCACCACCAAAGAAATCTACAAATGGTGATATCTGAGCATAATGTTGAACTTTTGCCCAGATTGAAAAAACATTACTTCCTTCATGTTTCCAACGAACGTCTTCAATATTAACATGACCACCATGACTTTCACCTATTACGTAACCAACTAAAGTGCTTGCGTTACTACATCTTGCAACCACCTTTGTAGTTCCAGCAATTTGTTGACCATTAGAATATCCACCAGTTCCACAGAATGTAAGTATGAAACCTTCACTACCATTTATTTTTGTAGATCCTATTTTCCAATAATATTGATTAGTGCTTCCTGTATTAGGACCAAAAGATCTTTGACGAATAGAATTAACCAGAGTAGTTCCACCTGAATCTATATGAAATCTTTCAAGATTATCAGTATAAAATTTTGTGTTATCTTCTGAAAAATATGCCATGGTATGTGATGAATCATTATCCATAATTCTCACAACTCTTCCTGCAATTCTTAATTCAGTACCACTGGATGTTGTGTCATTAAGGTATCCATAAGTTCCATTATGATATAATTCAAGTTGATTTGAAGATCCCATGCGGATTTTAGCACTATTACTAGAAATTTTAATTGCACCGCCATTTTCGATGCGAAGTCTTTCATTTCCACCTGTATTAAATGCTATATAAGCAGTACTTACATTTCCAGCATGTATTCTTGTAACACCAGGATTAGATGAGTGTTCATTTCCATGAACTAACAAATATCCACCTCTGCTATCTGATACCGCACCTCCACCATTTATCATTATTGCTTTATTATCACTTCCATCACTTGTATTAGAGCCAAATAATTGAGTATTACCTGTTGTTAATATATCACCACCTGATTTGATGCGAAGTCTTTCTGCTGGTGGTGATCCTTGTGCACTTCTTGTTGCAAATACTAACTCTCCATAATTATTTGTCTGATCAGTATTAAATCCTTGAATAGAACTGGTAGATTGACCACCTGCATCACAAAAATCAATTTGATTTTTTGCAGATGATGAAGTGTCATTATTCTTTAAGACCAATCTTGCTCCCATCGTAGCATTACCTTCAAACATCACATTAGTTTCACCAGAAGATACACTTGATGGTGCTTCAACGTGCAACATAGTATCTGAATTAATTGACCGTTGAGGACTAATATTAAATCTACCATCTGACAATAACTTTAATTTTTCACCACCAGATACACCATTAACGTAGAACAACAAGCTATCACCATTGTTGATGTAAGCTATTCTTCCTCGGCTAGCAGAGTCACCATCTCCAAAATCAATTGTACAAGCATCAGTTGTGCCTGTAGTTCTCAAACGAAGTTGTGGATTACCAGAGTTTTCGAGTGTTAATATTGGATCAGATCCAGAGTTATAAAAAGTTAATGCTGCTTCAGCATCTAATGTATTAGCAGTACCTGAACCAGTGATTAATCTATTGTTTGCATTATTGTTTATATTTGTCTGTACTGCTGGTGTTGTCCAAGAGACTGCACTTCCTGAACCACCACTTGTTAACACCTGACCTGCTGTACCATAATTTGCACCAGCAATTCCTAATTCATTATTACCCGTAATTCTAAATCTTTCTGAACCACCTGTTTGTAGAAGAAGAGGTGATGTGCTATTTACATTTCCTGTTAAATTACCGACAAAAGTTGTAGCAGTTATAATACCTGCATTTCCTAATTGAATATTATCTCCAACGTTTATATGACTAGCAGTTATAATTCCAGAAAAATTTATACCAGATATCTGATCTATGACACCATCTGCTGCCAGTATTCTATCATTATTATTCTCGCCACTGATGGTTATTGCCATATTTCTTTTTGACTATTTATGTTGAAGGTTTATCTGGCCAGGTCACAGATGACATATCTAAATTACCATTACTGTCAAGTTTAGGTGTAGATTTAGATGGTAAATCTCTTAATGCTTGACGATAATTTTTCCAGTTTCTTTCACGAATTAAATCTAAATCAATATCTTTGAGTTGTGTCCAATCTGTTTCTGCAAGTCTTCTATTTCTCTCTTCTCTTAAAACTCTGAAGGGTTCTGCTGCCTCTAATTCAGCAATCTTCGCATTAATTTCCTCTTCTGTTGGTTTAGTTTCAATTTTATCATCCCAGTAGATACCAGAATATTCGGTGCCAACCATGTGCCACTCTGCATTTGGTCTGAGTGATTGTAATGCTGTTGAAATATCAATTATCATTGTTTTACCTCCATTAATGTAAGTGTAGATATTGCTGTCCAAGCTGAACTACTTCCTCTTCTATTAACATAAACTATTGCACCACCACTAGAGTGAGAATGAGAGACTTGAATTCTATAATTTATTTTATCTGTTGTTGTAGGACTATCCATAAAAGTTTTATTCATTCCAAATATGTAAGGAATAGAAGGACCAGAATCATATAAATTATAACCACCAGTCATTGCATAAGCACCAGTGGGGGGAATACCTATTGCCTGATCTGTTTGTCCAGGAATACCAGATGGAGTTTTCACTACTCGAAATCTAAAATTATAACCAACATTATCGTTCAAACCGCCAGCAACTGCTGCTGTAATTAAAACTTTACTAGTATTAAATCTTGGTGAAAAGTCTAAATTAAAATCTGTTACATCAACATATTGAGTACCACTGTGAGAACTTGAGAAGATTGTGTCATATTCTAAACTCTTTACTTGAATTATTGATCCTGCTGGCATCTTATCATAAGGCACTCGACTATAATCAAGTTCTGATAACTTTTCTCTTAAATTAAATTCTGGTTTAGTAACTCTGACTGTCATACTATTGCTCCGCTACAAATCCATCAGACGCTGAAATCGCAGTTGTCACTGCCGTAGTTGTATTATTTATTCTGTTTAATCCAACGAATTCACTGCGACCTGATGATGTTCCAGCGTGTAGTATATCATTCGTATCATCATATGCAACTGCTGTTACTTGGTTTGACGTTCCATATAAAGAACATTTTGCATTTTTTTGGAAGAGTTGTTTTTCATCATAATATATTTTTTTAAGTTGTTCTACACTTGGTGCAGTGCTACCTGTTCTGAATAATGCAAGTTTTCCTTGTGTCATATCATAATGATTAGTCGTGTATTCTTGACCTGAACTACCCAAATTTAATCCACCAAGTCTTAAGAGAGCACCACTATTAGTGTAATTTGTAGTATCAGAATATGAGGAAAATTGCACTCCATCCTTATACCAATACATGGTTCCACTTCGACGAACCATCGTAATATGATGCCATACACCTATTCCACATTTTGAATTATTACCAAGATCACCCTGATTTTGGCCAGAATATAATGCAAGTTTACCATCACCATTACCAACTGTTTGGAATTGTATTCGATTTCCAGAACCTTGACCTTGATCTTGCCTTGACCATATTCCTTGAAGTGGTGTATGACCAGATAGATTTATCCAAATCATATAATAAAAATCACCTGTTCCGTAATCTAAAGCACTATCATATGCTTGAATTAAATAACCATTATCAAAAGGTCCATATGCCATCAACTCTGCACCATCTGCAACAGGACTTCTTGGAACTGTTCCAACTACAGTCATTCCAGTGCTATTTCGACTACGATCTTGATCCTGTATATAAAGTTCTATATCATCAACCTTTCCATTAAATGCACTTCCATATAATAAAAGTGTTTCTGTTGGAGTACTACCTGCTCGTAATTCATGATAATATGTACCATTGGCAGTGACTGCAGGTCCATATGAACTATTACCAACTCTTACACGAATACTTCCTGATGCATAATTTGAAACTGTAAATTTTACCGTATAAGTATCACCTGTTGTAATAATAGCAGGGGTTTCAGCACGTTGTGCAAAACTATCACCAGAAGTTCCATCACTATTTAATTTACCACCACTAATTGAAAAAGAACCTGCTCCTTGTAATGACCATCCAATCGCAGGATTAGGAGAAATATCAAAAGAACCATAATTACCATGTTCACCAATCATTAAATTAGTTCGATCTAAATCTGTACTATCAGTGCTTGATAACAGAGCACGTTTAACATTTCCGTGCATCCATCCTGTATTGGAATCTTTTTTTATCCAAGCACACATTCCATTACTTGGAGAATTCAGATTTTCAGATGTAATAGAAAGACCTTTAAACCTTTCTTGATTAACATGTCCAGAAACAGCAAAAGTATGATTTTTCATAACTGCTAAAGCATCAGGAGATCCATATCCCAAAACATATGGCCAATCTGTCCCACTTGTGTTGGCACTATAAGTACCATATACAGTCCAAGCAGAATTAGGGTTTCCAGATTGATCGGCATCAGGAATAGTTGCAACATAAACTGCACCCAACTCCATAGCCATAATTACTCTGTCACCATCAAATTCTACAAAGTGAACATCATCATCATTCGTTCTGTAAATATCAACAACACTAAAATCACTCTTCCGAACAGTTACACCACTATCATGAGCAAAAGCTATTGTAGGATTAGGAATTCCAGTGCTGATATCAATCATTGAATTTGGTAACACGGTGATTGCCACATCATTTACAGTATGTTGACGAAGGTGTGTATAATACTGATCTGACCTATCCCAACCTGATGTAGTCTGTGCATCATTTCTATTCGCTACTCCTCCAGGTTGAGTGTAAGAACCACTTGCTGGAGAATAAGACATACTCATTCTGTCGTTGATAAAATGAAGATTTCTTGTTCCTAAATTTAAACTCATAACAATCATTCCATTCATTGCAACAACTTTATCAGCGTTACCACTTCCACCCCACCACCTGGTATTAGCAAAAGCTCCACTATCATTCTGATATTGCCAAGCCTCCATCCACATGGGTAGATTGGGGTCATCACCATCATGTATTCTTAATCCATTATTGTAAGTAGCAAGCACTGCGATCACAGGAAATTCTTTTCTTGCTCCTCTCCCTTGACTTACTCCTTCATTATACCAAGATGTATGTTGTGTTCGATGTCTCCATGCACCACCATCAGAGTCCTTGCGAGTATCATATACAAATATATCATTTGCAGCATAACCATGATCATTTATTTTTCCTTTAATTTTTTCAATATCAATTTCACCAACAGAATCTTGGTATGCCAATCCACCCAACATTGCATTTGTTGGTACTTGACTATTTCCGATTCCGACTAAATTAGGCATTTGTTATATATCTCCTGTGGTATTTATTATGAGGTCAGAGTGACTAATTGAGAGTTTGGAAGTCTATCTGCATAGTACATAATTCTCTTAACTATCACAGCAGCATCAACATTATAAACTGCTTCACCAATCATCATTGAATCAATTCCAGTTCCGTGAGGGAATGTGCTAGATGTATCAGTTGTAACTGAACCTCCATTCACACAACCAGCATAATTGTTTTCTTGGAATGCATATGCGTACTTACTAACATTATTGACACCAGAATGACCTAAATTAGTTGTCAGTGATGTAACCGAAGAACCACCAACAACCGCTTCAAGTCTTGCAGTTCCAACTGCACTAGCATCTCCTCTTAATTCTAATCGATTATGAGAACCAAAGTCTTCATAAAAACCAACTATTGGATTATTTGATAGTGATTGAGTCAGTATGGCTTCTGCGATAAGAGTTCCTTCACCTTGATTGAATACATCAGTAACATCTTCTCCATCTAAATGAACACCTTTATCTGTGTTGCGAGTACCATTCGCACCACCCTCTGTCTTGATATAAGAGGTAACATAATCACTTCTTTCAATTTGAGCACCCCAGACAGCAATGTCTCCGTTTGTGTTACCAACATAAAAAGAATGAGTAGTTCCATTTGTCAAAGCATTATTGCTTGTTACTACAACTCTCTGCCAATTTCTTGTGTTTGATATTGCATTTGCAGTAGCAGTGCTTCCTGTTGCACCATCTCTTACATAAATTGTTGCCTGTGTTGAAGTTATAAGTTTAATATAAATTGAAAATGTATGTTTTACACCAGCACCAGCAGTAATTTGTTGTCTGAGGACATTTCCATTAAATGTGGTTCCATCTGCACCACTGATTTTATCTGCCATGTAAATACCAGAGGATGTTCCATCAGGTGCAGTATGTGTATTAGCAGTGATTGAAGCACTACCTACTTTAACCCAACTACTAGTAGCAACCACATCAAATCTGCGACTATACCATGAGTAATTTGTTCCTGCTTGTTCAAACATTAATCCCTTACATTCTCCTGTTACAATATCATGTTCAAATCTTGGTTCATTGGTGGAGACAAATTTAACACTACCAACACCATCATGAAATGATGCCTCTCCATCTCTAGTAAATGTCATTTCTGGTCTTAATTTTTTAGTTGCTGCAAAATTAAAATCTAATACGGGTCGAATATTTGGATAGTCCTGTTCTGTTGCGACTTCTCCTAATACTTGAATACCTGTTGCAGTTGTTCTTAGTTTAGGTGTCGCACCGCCATCGTGAAATATTTCTGTAGCTCCGTTAACAATACACTGTATTGCTGTTTCATTCAGATTAGTTTGTAAAAGAATATTTCTTCTTGCTGATAAAACTATATCAGTGCAATTTACATTATAATTTCTTAAATTTAATGAATTTAAATGACCCTCTATTACATTATTATTTGCACTACTGTCGTGAAATATTTTTAAATCACTACCTTCACCAATAATTAAATTTTTATCATGACGAAAATGTAAATCACCATTAGATTTAAAGTCTAATACATGAGCACCACGAGAAATATCATATACTATTAATTGTCCATCATCATTTGTAATTCTGAAATCACTATCATGGTTTGTGTCTGTCCAAGTAAGACTTGGATAAGTGCTTATTAATTCTAAATTTCCCTCTATTGCAGAGTTTGATGAGGCTACAAAACCACCAACAGCATCTAATCGACCATATATATCAACATGACCATCACTATTAACAGCTAATCTATTTGCACTATTTGTTTCATCTCTTATTCTAAATTGACCACCATTGACAACAATACTGTAATCTGAATTAGCATTTGTATCAGTAAAATGGAATTCAGGTGCAGCACTAGTAATTGTGGTTACACCAGCGATGCTTACATTATCTAAGTTTGTATGTCCATCTACATCTATATCTCCTGAAATATCTAACCCACCTACAACAGCAGTTCCATCAATAGTGACACCAGTTGCAGTTGTTGTAAGTTTGGCAGTGCTGTAAGTGCTACTATCATACCATAATTTTACAGCTCCATTACGCTGTGCTTGTAGATATGCCTCATTACCAGTTGTACTTCTTAAATGAATATGATCACCATGAATATAAACATATTGACCAGCATCAGAATTTCTTATTGTTAAATTACCACTTGCACTACCAGTTTGTACATAAGCACCAGGAGTTCCAGATGTTTGATAATATAATTCAAGATCTTGATCATTACCAAGATATAACTTTTTATCATCAGCAATCGTGGTTACACCAGCGATACTTACATTGTCTAAGTTTGTATGACCATCTACATCTAAATCTCTATTAACTGTAATTCCAGCAGAACTGGTTTGCAATCGAACAGAACCACCATAATAAAGATTAACTTCCGCATTCCTTGCAATGAATATTCCCCCAACACCAACTTGTGATTGAATAGACAAATACCCATTATTATTAACTAAGAAACTATTTGTTCCGTCATGATACATAGTAAAGTGCAAACCATTTCCAAGTTGCACTCTTCCAAGACTTCCACTCGTAGCATCAGGTAGTCTTAATGTATTTGCAGTAACAATTCCAGTGTATGTTGCCTGACCATTCGTCTCAATCGTTACACCAGTTCCAACTTGGATACCTTTAGCAGTAGTCTCAAATTTCTTATTTCCCGCATAGTTCAATTCAACGTGACCAACTCCAACTCCACCAATAAATTTTGCGGTAGGAGTAAGACCATTCCAATTTTCAATTTGAAGATTTGTAGCTCTAATTCTTAATGCTCTACCAGTTCCTGAACGATTATAATCTATGACAGCCTGATCATACGTAGATGATGAATGTATTTTAAAATCAGGATTAGCAAAAGTACCTCCAACTCTAATTGATTTATCATCAGGTACGAATATTCCATCTCTCGCTGTGACCAGTCCAACTGAATCTATATTTGTTACGTCTTCATATGTTAATGTTCCACCAATGGTGACATTACCCGAAAAAACACCATCTGTTGCAGTGATTACACCTGAAAAATTACCACCAGTGCCATCAAATGGACCAACAAATTTAGATGCAGTAATTATACCAACACGATAATCCGAAGTCGTGCTGATACCTCCACCATCTATTTTTGTCAATCTATCTAATGCCATATCTTTTTTAGTTATTTATCTATCATAGAAATATTTATGCCACGTAGTTCAAAGTTGGTCTACGAGGAAAAGTCATACCACTTGTTTTTCTTTCACCTTTTACATCTTCAATCATACCACTTGTTGGTCTTGGATTTTTGGATAGTAGGTATTTGTTAGGACTGCCTTTCTGACATGTATCATCACCATGAGTTCCATTTCCCGTATCAAAAGTCATATCATTTAGTTCACTATGTCTTTGTATATAACCTATTGCATCTGACTGCGAAAATCTGCTTTTTGCAGTCGCAAGAGTTGCAAGCACACCACAAACTTGAGGAGATGCCATACTTGTTCCAGATATTGAATTATAATAGTTTCCTGATCCATATCCAGTTTTCGTATCCGCTAAACCAGTGTTTCCATATGCACCTAATATTTGAACGCCTGGTGCGAAAACTGTAATACCTGGTCCATATTGTGTAAATGTCGCCCTCGTAAAATTACGAGTATTATTTAATGCACCAACATTAATTACAGGTACATCAGGTGTGTTAGGTGCACCACCCCTACAAAAATAAAGTGAATATTGTTGGCTTGCATCATATTGGTAAACTAAAGAATTATTCCAATCAGCATCATTGTGTTCTGCGAGTAATAAATTATCATTTCCAGCAGCACCAACAAACACCACACCATCGTCTATTGCATCTTGAACATCTGCAGCAACCGCAGCACTATAAGCAGGGTAATATTCCAATCCAAAAGTTATCCCAAAGTCTGTTTCAACTCCACTTTGTGTCCATCCTGAAGAATTAGGATTTCCTGAATTATAAGTTGTGCCTCTCCAAGTAACTGAAACTAAATCAGCAAATTCAAAATTCCCTCCATCAGCTTGCATATAATATGCTGATCCATAACTATGATTTGTAATTGTAGGATTACGACGACCAGTTGTAGAGTTTACTGCTTTATTTAAATGAAATGCTCTTAAGTAATCATGAACATATAAACCACTAAATCTTTGTCCTGAAGCATAAGCAGAAGTAATCGCCATATTGTATACATTTGCTTCTCTCGCCCAACCATAATATTTACCTGCAACTGTGCTTCCAACATGTTGACCGTGATATTTCGCCTCTGCTGAATTTTGTCTATATGTTATAGTTCCTGTGGGTAGAGTTTGAGAGTCATCATCAATGCTACTTACAATACTGTTTAATTCATTAAACCACTGATATTGAACAAAACGTGAATTATTTGTTGAAGGACTTTTCCACTCCTCACTATCATATGCCATCGGAGCATCAACAATAACTACGTCTACATGTTTACCATCATTGTGAATGTCAACACTTGCATTAACATTTTCATATGTTGCTCCTGCCGATCTTTTTCCAAAACTTCCCTTTGCTCTTTGAGATGAAGTTCCAGCACAGTGAACATGTCCCCATTGAAGATCTGTACTGCTATTGTATCTTAAAACTTCACAGGTTCCAGATGCTGATGTATTTGGGGGTGAACCAGGTATTGCAAAAATAAAATTATTTGCATCTACTATTGAAGCAATAGACACCTGATCATAATAAACTGAATAATCTGATTTTGACCAAAATATTTTATCATTCACCGCATAATCGTGATTCGTAAGTGTTACTTTTATAGAATTAGCAGGTATTCCACCTGAAGCAGATGATCCTGTTTGAACATATGATAATCCAGTGAAGTAACTATTATTTTTAGAAAAATCACCACTCTTAGTGTATGATGTATTATTGTATATTGCTCTAGAAATCTCAGTCATTCTATCAGTTACTTCCTCAACATCCACTATTCTAGTATCTTTCTTCAATTCCTCTGCTTGTTCAGCAGTCATATAATAATGCGTATTACGACTTATTGGACGTTTTTTGGATAACTTAAATCCATTTGAAGACATCTCTGCATAAAAATCTTCAAGATCATCCTTTCTTTTTAATGTGACAATATATTCTTTCATTAAATCTCCATCTCTAGGTAGTGAAGAGTAACTGTAATTGCCCCAGTGCTTCCACTCTTATTAACAACTTTAGCATAAACATTAGAAGATACTGTTCCATCATTATTCCAACCAATTATTCCTGGTGTCATAATTTGTGTAGAAGCACCAGTTGTGATTACCTCTGCGATCACACCAGAACCAGGTGTTGGATCTGTTGTTTCATTTCTACTTGAGTCATTACTTCTACTCGTCGAGTCAGTGTATAAAGTTACCCATGCAGCTGCTGATGTTTGTATTTTTAACAATGCGTATGTTTTTGCTGCAACGATTGTAATATTACCAGCTGCATTATTAGCAATAGATGAAGTTGTTGCGTTTGCGGTTGTTCTTCTTCCTGCATCTCCACCATCAATATAGATGTTTCCAACCATAGCACCGTGTGATGTACACACATATTTTAATTGTGATGGAGCGTCCCATCTTACTGCAAAATCTATATTTCCTGATGATGCACTGTTACTTCCTGATGAGTGTTCTGGAGTGTAGGTAACACCTGTTGTATATGCAGAACCACCAGTGGTTTGTATTTGGAATGGATGTGAACCACCTGAATTATTAATGAAACGGTATTTCTGTCCTCTAGTTAAATATATGTCTGGATTATTTGCTGAACTATCAACTCCATTACCAGCAAAACGGAAGTATGAAAAAGATGATTGGTTTGTTATTTCATAAACTACCTGAATATCAGAAGTTGTTGGAGTTGGTGCTGGTAAATTAGTAAGACTTGCACCACTGATAGCAGGTAAAGCACCAGATAATTTAGAGGCAGTAAGTGTTGATATTCTTGCATCGGCAACAGTTCCCGTCAATTGTCCAGCGGGTATACTTGTAAGTGATGCACCTGAACCACTAAAGGTAGTAGCACTTAGAGTTCCCGTTACAGTTGCTCCCGAACTGCTAGTTTCAAATTTCTTATTGCCTCCATAATATAATTCTGCTGAAGATACAGGAGTAGAATCATTACTAAATTTAAACTTTGCTGCTACTTGGTTTCCTGTATCACTAGCATCAAATTGAATAGTACCATTTTGTTTTCCTCTAATATATGTAACTAGACCATCAGTATTTTGATCAATTATTAAATTAGAACTATCGTTATATATTTCATATGTTGAGTTAGTACCTAATATAAGTTTGTTGGAATTTAATAGTTTTATATGACTTCCATTACTGTCAAGTTGGCCACCTAGTTGCGGTGAGGTATCCTCAACAATATTATTAAGACCACCGCTACCAGTATTAATTGTTATTGTCTTGGTTGCACCAGTTCCAGATGCAACTACACCAGATCCAACAAAGTTAAGTGTGGATGCTTGTGTTGATAAAGTCGAACCCTCATCCTGAACAGTAACCCCACCACTTCCTGAAATACCTGTTAATTGTGAACCATCACCTCTGAATGATGTTGCAGTTACAATACCAGAGAAAGTTGCATTACCATCAACTCCAATTGTGGCACCAACTGAAACATTTTTTTGACCTACCAATATACCTGATGCTTCATAACTAAATCTTTCAGTGCCACCAGTTTTAAATTGTCCTCCACTGTTTGTAAATCTAGCATAATCATAATTAGGAAATCCATTTTGTCCTATGGAAACGGAGGTATTATTTTGTAAGTCAAGTCCACTAGAACCACTACTTGCAATATAATCAAAATTACCACTATTCCCAACGGCTATACCTGTACCAGAAGTACTTGCCATATCCCAGTTGGAACCAATTCTCATGTAATCAACGGTGGCACGACCAGCTGAAACTCTCATTGCTTCAGTGCCATCTATATCAACTGTTACATAACTTCCAGAACCAGTATCTACAACCTCAACTTTAGAGTTGAGTTCAGAAATTTTATCTGCAGTCGCATTTGCTGTAACAGTTACAATACCAGCAGAAATTGAAGATACATCTAAACCATCTCCAAAGTTTATTGTACCCGCAGTTCCAACTGTAGAATTATCATCCTTAACTACTATACCAGTACCTGATGCAGTAATACCAGTCAATCCTGAACCATCACCGACAAATTTTTGTGCAGTAACTATTCCAGTGTATGTTGCCTGACCATTCGTCTCAATCGTTACACCTGTTCCAACTTGGATACCTTTAGTAGTAGTCTCAAATTTTTCATCACCAGAGAAATATAATTTTACTCCTGCATTACCTGTGCCCTCAAAAAGTGATTCATAAGAACCACTAGCCTTATTTTCAATTTTAAAAGTATCGTCAGAAATATCTTGCCTAATTCTTGAAAAATCATTATTCTGTCCACCTGCAGAATTTAAAAGTATTATCCCATCATTACCAGAAGCAGGTGAAATGCTTAGTAGAGGACCAGTTATGTTTCCACTAGCCGTTACACTACTTGAGAATACTGCTGATGTTCCCAGAATTTGACCTGATGCACGTAAAGTGCCAGTAAATGTTGAAACACCAGCAACACTAACATTATCTAAGTTTGTATGACCATCTACATCTAAGTCAGCATTTAAATCTATCGCTCCAGCAAATGTGGATACACCAGCGATGCTTACATTATCTAAATTTGTATGACCATCTACGTCTAAGTCACCATTTGCATCAATATTACTTGAGAATGATGCAGAAGTTGCTTCTAATGCACCCTTAAATGTTGTAGCAGTTACAACACCAGCAATATTAACATTGTCTAATTCTGTATGACCATCTACATCTATGTCACCATTGATGTCTGCTCCTGTTGCAACTAGTGTGCCAGTTACAGTCGCACCTGTGTTTAAGATGCGAAGTCTTTCAGTGCCATCAACTCTAAATTGCATAAAACTATCAGCACCAGCATTCCCTTCATCTGCAGCAAAAACTAAATTGTCAGCACCTTCAACTGCTATAAAATTATTTCTAGAAAGACCATCTTGTAATTGTAATTTAGGAGTTCCATTAGTATCTGATGCCTTTATAAGAAGGGTTGATGTTGATGAACCTGTGATTGTAGTTACACCAGCGATACTTACATTATCTAAATTTGTATGACCATCAACATCTAAATCTGCATTGACATCTATATTTCCATTGAAAGTTGAGATACCCGATACATTTAACTTATTAAGATTAATTTGACTTGTATCAATACCAACAGTAACAATACCAGCAACGAT
>FUFK010062968.1_pt1 | contig 14650 bp, 7 predicted proteins | sample 1021851 | NCBI WGS metagenome assembly FUFK01 (sample SAMEA51879418, study PRJEB19060) | metagenome | reverse complement strand
ATTTTTTTGCAAAAAAGAAGATTTTAACCATATAAATCTCATTTTTATTAACAATTTTGAATGAAATGCTAATTTTTTTCTTCTCTGTTAGCTTTTTAAAATTTATTTTTTGGTCAAATTGTAAAAATTTTCAACGCGGATTTTGGCATTCTCTGAAATATCTTTCCAAAATATGTTTACATCTCCAAAATGATAATTTCTTATTAATTTAAGAAATAGATTACCTTTAATTCCTCTTGGAACAGATGACCATATAAGTCCATTATTAATCTCTATNTAAACTGAATTNGNATATATTTTTTCATCATAAAANAACAAACCTTTGTGNTNTTGTATGGTNGCGGTNCNTGANTCATCCCAATTNANAGGATTTGTTACATACTGATTNTTTTTCCAGGAAAAATGAGCAGGGTGTTTTCCCTTNTTNGGTTNTTTGTTTAATCTAAAGGTATTCCAAGANAAATANCCTTTNGTGTCCTNAGGGTTTTTTAATGCATGAATTGTTTTAAATTCTTTCAAATCTACTCTTGTTCCTGGTAAATAGGCAGCNACTAATTGATTNTGTAGTTCCTTTTCATCAAAAAATTCTTTTAANAGANTTTTACAATGATATGCACCTTGACTATGTCCAGCAATAATTATTGGNCTACCGTTATTAAAATTATTNAAATAATAGATAAATGCTCTTCTNATGTCATTATATGCAATTTCTCCAGCTTTCTTACCGCCGTTTGAAGTATAAGGTTCATAAAATGATCTGTAGTGCACTTGTCTNTATAGTGGACTGTATATTCTACCGGCANTTGCCCANGCAGAAGCTTGATATTTAATNGCNATGTTTTTGACCGNANTATTTTGCTTGTTATCAAAAACATCAGAGTTCCATGCATCATTTTTTTTACTGGTTAGAAGAGTAGGGTATATATAAAAAACATCTGCCTTTAAATTTTCTTTTTCAGTGGTATAAAAAACATCTATTATTGAATCATTTTTTTCTGGATGAGCAGCCCAACTCTCTAAACTACTATAATTAGGACTTAGAGGGCTTTGAGAAACTTCAAATTCTTTGGTAGCGTATTTTGTTTTACAAGCTGTAAATATTGTACAACAAAAAAATAAAATTAACTTAAATCTTATCATAAATGATTTGTTAAAAATAATAATTCAGCCACTCTGTCCAATAATTTATATATAATTATATTTGTTTTGACAATTATTATACCATGATTAAGATAAGGTACTTACTGATTTTCATTTTTATGTTAAATCTATCGTTTTCCCAATCAGTAAGAATTAACGAGGTTTCAGCTTCTAACTCAATTTTTTTGGATGAAGATGGGGATACTCCTGACTGGATTGAATTATACAATTATGGTTCTGAAGAAATTTCATTAAATAATTGGAGTTTGACGGATGTACTTGAAGATAATAATCCGTGGACATTTCCTGATATCACAATCGATGCCGACGAATATATTCTTATTTGGGCATCGGACAAGGATAGGTCAGGTATTACTTATGCTAGAACATTAATTAATGAAGGTGACTCATTTAGGTACGAAATCCCAAATGAGGATACAGATATAAATTGGATGAATACAGATTTTGATGATGATGAGTGGAGTATTGGTAATTCTGGCTTTGGTTATGCTGACGGTGATGATAATACATATATAGCTGCGGGAACATTAGCAGTTTACTTAAGAAAATCTTTTACAATAGAGGATGTCAGCGAAATTAATAGTTTAGTATTAGATGTTGATTATGATGACGGATTCGTAGCATATATTAATGGNATTGAAATTGCCAGAGCGAATATAAACGGAACTCCTCCAGTGTATGACTCAACAACACAAATTGACCATGAGGCTCAAATGTATACTGGTGGAAACCCCGACAGATTTTTAATTGATAATTATGAAGACTTATTAGTTGACGGTAACAATGTTTTCAGCATTCAGGTTCATAACATTTCCAATACTTCTTCTGATATGACAATAATTCCGTTTCTTTCAGCAATTTATGAAAACGAAACCAGTGAAGGTGTTGCTCCTCCTGACATTCTTGGTTTTCAGAGTCAGTCATTTATGCATACAGACTTTAAATTATCATCATCGGGTGAATCTGTCTATCTACATGATGAATTAGGAAATTTAGTTGATTCCATAACTTTTGGTGCACTTCCATCTAATATTTCATATGGAGTATCTTTCGAAAATGGAGTCTATGTGGCTTATCAAGACCCAACTCCAGGAGAAGAGAACGAATCTTATGAATATTCTGGTGTTCTTGGTGTTCCAGTTACATTTTCACATGATGGAGGAAATATTGCGGGTCCTATAAATCTTGAAATTTTTGGAGATGGAACAGAAGATATGATAACTTATACCACCGATTTTACTGAACCCGATGAAAACTCAAACATATATACTGGTCCAATTACGATTGATGAAACAACCATAGTAAGAGCTAAAGCATTTAAAGAGAACTATATATCACTTCACTCAAACTCTAGAAATTACTTTTTCAATATTGATAGTGAACATCCAATTATTCATTTAGTTACAGATGAATATAATTTGTTTGATTACAATTATGGAATTTATGCATACGGACCTGAGGATTACGGTGGATATCCATTTTTTGGAGCGAATTTTTGGGAAGACTGGGAAAGACCGGTTCANATTTCTTATTATGATAGACAACACACTAGAATTTAGTGCTAATGCAGGAATCAAAATTTTTGGTGCATATAGCCGTGGATGGGACCAAAAGTCATTTGCATTATTTGCAAGGGGAGAATATGGGGCTGGAGAATTTCAATATTCTTTTTTTGACAATTTAGATTATGATTCATTTGAATCATTNGTTNTAAGAAATTCAGGAAATGATTGGATGAGAACTAATATGAGAGATGCTGCAATAACAAGTTTAATGGAGGGCTCTCATATAGACTATCAANCCTTTAAAACAGTTTCTTCCTATATAAATAAAGNATATTGGGGATTATATAATNTNAGAGAAAAGGTTAGTGAAAANATGATTGCATCNAAGCATGATGTTAATCCCAACGATGTAACTATGTTGGAATTTGACGGTGAGGTAGTAGATGGAGATAATACGGAATACCTACAATTAAGATCCTACATTCAACAAAATGATTTGTCAAATGACGAAAATTATAACTATGTAATCAATCAAATTGATATCAATAACTTCATGGAATATAATATTGCTCAAATTTATATGGATAACAGAGATTATCCNGGNAATAATNTAAANTANTGGAAAGTNCCAGGNGGAAAATGGAGATGGGTTTTATACGATACTGATTTTGGTTTCGCCGGCCAATGGTGGTCAGACTGGGATCAAAATTACGCTTACTTTTTTGATACACTAGACTTTGTTTTATCTGGAAATCAAACAACTTGGGCTAATCCACAATGGGCAACACTATTTATGAGAAAACTTGTACAAAATGTTGGATTTAGAAACAAGTTTATTAATCGCTATGCTGATGAAATGAATACTCGATATCTTCCATCCAATGTTACTTCACACTTTATTGGTATTTATGAGAATATGTACGATGAAATGGAAAATCATATTGAAAGATGGAATGAGAGCGAGCCATGGGTTTCAGAGGAATCAGTTTACCAGTTTGTTGACAATATGAATAATTTTGCTGCAAATAGACAACCAGAGGCAAAGTATCATATCCTAAATCAATTTGATCTTGATTCATATCATGAAGTGGTTTTATTTAACGAAACTCCTCAGCTTGGATTTATATATTTAAATAACAACCTTACAATACAAGAGGATGAATGGAGTGGTGACTACTTTGAAGATGTTCCAATTACTTTAAAAGCTATTGCTGAGTCAGGCAGTGAGTTTTCTCATTGGAGTGGTGATGTAAATTCAACAGAATCTGAAATTGAGGTCAATGTTACAGAAAATTTTGAAATTCAAGCCCACTTTATAAATAGTTCAGGATTAAATTTAGTAATTAACGAAATAAATTATAAATCATCTGATAATTTTGATACCGGTGATTGGGTTGAACTATACAATCCTAATCAAGATGATATTGATATTTCCGGATGGATACTAAAGGACAACAATGATTCGAATGAATTTATTTTTCCTTCTGGAACAAGTATTGGTGGAGATGATTATTTAGTTATTGTTAGAAATTCGGATGATTTTGCCGAATTTTATCCTGAGATTACATCATTTGTAGGNGAGTTTGATTTTGGATTATCCGCTTCAGGAGATGCTGTAAGATTATTTAATTCTGATTTGATTTTACAAGATGAAGTATATTATGAGCCTTCATCTCCTTGGCCTACGTTATCAAATGGGGATGGATATACATTGGAATTAATAGACCCTTCCTATGATAATTCACTTCCATCAAGCTGGAGTAATATAAATTTTCATGGAAGTCCTGATGCTATAAACTCTGCAACTGCCTCGATCAATGAAGAGGATCTATTTTTTACAAGAGTTTACCCAAATCCATTTATTGAAACTTTATATATTTTATTGGAATTAGAAATAAGTGAGTTTGTTACCATTGATATTTTTGATTTGAAGGGATCACTAATTAATAATATTTACTCTGGAACAATGAATTCAGGTATGCAAAGAATCAATAAAAATTTAGAGAAATTAAATACAGGTATTTATATCCTTAAAATAAATACAGCCTCAGGAATTTCACACACGGAAAAAATAATTAAGTATTAAGAATACTTGATTTTTAAAAGATGAGGTCTTTCATTATTGATTTTAATAATTAATTCTCCAAATAAAGTGTTAGCCCATGCAAACCAAGATCTAAAATATTTACTTGGGTCGTCCTTGTCAAATGCTTCATGCATAAAACCGGTTCCAGCATGTGTATTAACAAGCATTTTTAGGCACTTTTCTATTTCTTTNTCACTTTCACTGGTCATAGCTCTTAAAATAATACCCATAGGCCATATTTTATCTTTTCCAGTNTGTGGACTCGCTTGTCCCTCGGCAGCCTTGCCNTTTAAAAAATAAGGGTTATTATCACTTAGTAAAAACTTCCTTGTATTTAGATAAACCTCGTCTTTCTTAAATTTAGAATCTAAATATGCCAATGACATTAGTGATGGTACATTTGCATCGTCCATATACAGATTATTTCCAAAGCCGTCTATTTCGTAAGAATATATTTTTCCAAAATCAAGATGTTCTTTGATTGCATATTTTTCTATTGCCTGATTCACCTCAATTGACATTGACAAGCATTTTTCTGCAAAAACTATATCCATTTTTTCAGATTTATATATTTCTGATAGCTGTTTCATTGAAATTGCCGCGAAAATATTTGAAGGGATTAAAAAAGGATACATTGTTGCATCATCAGATGGTCTAAACATAGAGCAAATCATTCCGTTTGGCTTAAAAGGTCTTCCTGTACCTGAAAATACTGGGGCATCAACCATTGCTGTTCCATTTCTTATGAAAGTGTAGGGTGATTTACCATCTTTTCTCTGTTCGGTTAAAAACGTATCATAAATAATTTTTGATGACTGAATCCATGTTTCATCAAAAATTGAATTATCACCAGTTAATTTGTAGTAATGGTAACTCAACCTTATTACATAACATAGTGAATCAACCTCCCATTTCTGTTCATGAACTCCTGCAATGGGAGTTGGAATATCCTTATTGTGAGCAGAAACTCTAGACAAATCTTTGTAAAAAGAATTTGCATAAGGGTCACGAATTACACATTTAGCTTGTCGATTAATTAATCCTTTAATTAGATTTTTAATTTTTTTATCTTTTTTAATCAGAGGTAAATATGGCCATACTTGTGCTGTTGAGTCTCTTAACCACATAGCATCAATATCTCCTGTAATAATGAATGTATCAGGCTTACCATCAATTATTTCGTAATCAACAGTTGTATCAATTGTATTAGGGTAACAATTTTCAAACATCCATGACAACTCTTTATCTTCAATCTGATTTTTAATAAAGACAATTAGGTCCTCAACAGCTTCACTTGTAAAAGTTCTTTTATTTAAAGGAGGCCTATTGGAAATAAAATTATCTTCTGGATATATATTGTTAGCCAAGATATTAGAAAGTGGTAACCCCATGCCGGCTAATGTAGTATTCTTTATAAAATTTCTTCTTTTCATAAAATTCCTCTTTTTTAAATTTACTTATCTTTGGCAATCAAACCAAATAAATAAAAATGAATAATATAGCATTATTAATACTAAGAATAGTTTTTGCTGGCTCCATGCTTTATGGTCATGGNCTGAGTAAATTTAATAAATTNATTGAAGGAGATNTTAGTTTTGCCAATCCTATCGGAATAGGTGAAGCTCCAACCTTGATTCTTGCAGTNATTTCTGAGTTNATAGCTCCAATTTTTATATTGATTGGTTATAAAACTAAGTTTTTTAGCTTTTTNCCNGCAGCTACTATGTTTGTNGCAGCTTTCATNGTCCACATGGGAGATCCTTTTGGAAGAGTTGAAAAGGCTTTATTGTTTTTGGCAGTTTTTGTAATCCTGATGTTAACAGGTGCTGGAAAATATTCTATTGACAGAAAGTTTTCTTAATTAGATTACATATTTCTTAATTTTCTGATTTATTCTTTGCTAAATTTTCAAATTTTAGTAGATAAATTATATATGTATTAAAATTTGATACACATTATTGTCAAGACTTAAAATAGTCTTATTTTTGTTCAAAATTAAACTAAATCGATTTCTTAAAATGAATTTCAGAAACATACTANTAGTATTAATGTTGGTTTTTTCATCTTTTTTATATTCCCAATCTATCCTTGTTAGTGGAATTGTTGTAGATGAAGGAGGTAACCCCTTACCAGGTGTTACAGTGTTGATTGAAGGTACTAATAGAGGTACTTCTACAACCTTTGAGGGAACGTACGCTATAAAAGCGGATAATGAAAATCAAAATATCCAGTTTTCTTACATAAGTTTTGAAACTCAATCAATTTTAATCGGAAATCAAACAAAAATTGATGTGATAATGGTTGAAAGTCTTGAATCTCTTGAGGAAGTTCAAGTTGTAGCCTTTCAAAAACAGAAAAAAAATAGTGTTATTGGTTCGATCAATACAATTAACCCATCGGAGTTAAAAATCCCCACATCAAATATTACTAACGCCATGGCAGGAAAACTTGCTGGTATGATTTCNTATCAAAGATCAGGTGAGCCAGGTGCAGATAATGCNGAATTTTTTATCAGGGGNGTAACNAGTTTTGGNTATGCTAATAACCCACTAATTTTAATTGACGGATTAGAGGTGACTACAAATGATTTAGCTAGAATTGAACCAGATAATATTGCTAGCTTTTCGATTATGAAAGATGCTACAGCCACTTCGTTGTATGGAGCAAGGGGTGCTAATGGTGTTATTTTGGTCACAACAAAAGAGGGTAAAAAAGGAAAAGCTAAAGTATCCTTTAGATATGAAAATTCAATTTCAGCACCCTCACAAACCAATGAATTTTTAGGTGGAGTAGATTATATGAACCTGTACAATAGGGCAACAAGAACAAGAGACGCCTCGGCTCCATTGACTTACAGTATTTCTAAAATTTATGGCACTCTTAACGGAGGAGACCCTAACATTTATCCAAATGTAAATTGGTACAATGAGCTTTTCAAAGATTATACCCTAAACAGAAAGGCAAATTTAAATGTAAATGGAGGAGGTGATATTGCGCAGTATTATCTTTCGGTTTCTCACAACAACGATACCGGATTGCTAAAAGTAGATCCTTTAAATAATTTTAATAATAATATTGATATCAAGAGATCAAACCTTAGAGCAAACATTAATATTGATTTGACTAATACAACAAAAATTGCCGTCAAGTTTTATTCTTTATTTGAAAGATATAATGGTCCATCAGTTTCAGCAAATTCTATATTTGGTTCCGTAATGCAAGCAAATCCTGCCAACTTTCCAAAATATTTTGCTTACGAAGACAATTTAGGATATAATCATACATTATTCGGAAATAAAGGAAATGGTGGGTTTCCAAATCCATATGCAGATATGGTAAAAGGATATAAAGACAGATTCACAAATACAATTTTTTCTCAAGTACAAATCGAACAGGATTTGAAGTTTATTACAGAAGGACTAAAGTTCAGAGGTATGGCTTCTGTTCGAACATATACGATGAACGAGAATTCAAGAGAATATACTCCATTCTACTATGGTATGGCAGAAGTTGAAACTGAATTAGGGATATTAAATTATTTATACAGAATTCAAGAGGGAACGGAATTTTTGAATAATCCCTCAGTCAACAACTTGGGTACTAGTAGATTTTATTACGAATTTGTAACCGAGTACAATCGTAAATTTAATGAACTGCATGATATTGGTGGTCTTCTTGTGTTCAATTTTAGTGAATCTCTAAATACAATTGGTGGTAACAGTGCATTTGCTACACTACCTTCAAGAAACATGGGTCTCTCGGGAAGATTTTCATACAACTATGACTCAAGGTATTTTACCGAGTTTAATTTTGGTTACAATGGTTCTGAAAAGTTTGCAAAGAATAACAGATTTGGATTTTTTCCGTCTATCGGACTTGGTTGGATTTTATCAAATGAAGAATGGTTTTCTGAAAAATTACCTGATGTGAATATGTTTAAATTAAAGCTTACTCACGGTCTGGTTGGTAATGATGGGATTTCAAGTGCAGATGANAGATTTTTCTATTTATCTGAGGTTAATCTTCAAAGTCCTAGTTATGGTTTTACTTGGGGTTCTGATTTTAATAATTTTTATCAAGGATATGTNATNGACAGATATTCAAACCAAAATGTAACCTGGGAAGTTGCNGAAAAAACNAATTACGGGTTAGAGTTGGGCTTATTTAATTCACTTAATTTTCAGATAGATTATTTCACTGAACANAGATCAAAAATATACATGTCTAGAGACTATATTCCTTCAACNATGGGGTTAACAACCACCATAAGTAGTAATCTTGGTGAAGTAAATTCAAGAGGAGTTGATTTTTCATTGGATTACAATAAAGCCTTTGACTCTGGATTAATTCTTTCAGGAAGAGGAAACTTCACATATTCTACTAATGAAGTTTTAGTTAACGGGGAACCAGATTATACATACGATTACCTCAGTAGAATTGGATACCCAGTCAATCAGGCCTGGGGTTTGATTGCTGAACGTTTATTTATTGATCAAGCAGACATTGATAACTCTCCTGAACAATTTAATGGGTTCTCTTCATCAGCAAATTCTTACATGCCTGGAGATATAAAATATACTGACATTAATAATGATGGAGTTGTAAATGAATTGGATAGAGTACCAATAGGAAAACCTACTGTTCCGGAGATTGTTTATGGATTTGGTATCTCTGCTTCATATGAGGGTTATGATTTTTCAATTTTTATGCAGGGTGTAGCAAGAACTTCTTTCTTTATCAATCCAAACGATATTTCTCCTTTTGTAAATGAAAGAAATGCATTAAATGTTATTGCGGACAATCATTGGTCAATAAANAATCCNGATCCAAATGCATTTTGGCCTAGACTTTCCACATACTCAATTGCAAATAATGANCAACAGTCAACATGGTGGCAAAGGGATGGAGATTTTTTAAGATTAAAAAATATAGAAATAGGATATACTTTTCCTGACCGAGAATCTGGTTTATTTTCAGGATTGAATACAAGAATATATTTTACAGGACTGAATCTGTTGACATTTTCAAAATTTGATTTATGGGATACCGAAATGGGAGGTAATGGTTTGGGCTATCCTCCACAAAAAGTTTATAATATTGGTTTACAGGTTAATTTTTAATAAAAAATTATGAATAAAAAAATTATAGTTATTGGTTTATTATTTGCAATGTTTGGTTGTGATGAATATTTAGATATTGTCCCTGATCAAACGCAACAAATAGATTTATTATTTGAGAGAAAAGAGGTTGCATATACTGCTTTAGCGACTTGTTATGCATACTTGCCAAAAAATGATGGAGTATATACTTCATTTATGATGATGAGTGATGAAGTTACAACCCCAATTTCTAAAGAAACAGATGGTATAAGAATTATGAAGGGTCAACAATCTGCCTCTAATCCTAAATTTGGATTATGGTCAGGTTGGTCCGATCAAGGCTCTCTATGGGAAGGAATTAGGCATTGTAATGTTCTTATTGAAAATATTTACAATGTTGTTGATATGACAGAGGAGGAAATGAATATATGGGCAGCAGAAGCTAAATTTCTAAAGGCCTACTATCATTTCTTATTATTCACTTATTATGGTCCAATTCCAATTGTTGACGAAAATCTACCTATTTCTGCCAGTGATACAGAAGTTAGGGTAAAAAGAAGAACAGTTGATGAATCAGTTGCTTACATAGTGGAAACAATTGATGAAGCACTTGTTCATTTGCCTTCAAGAGTTCTTAGCTCAAATGACTTAGGTAGAATTGATCAGGTTATAGCAAAAGGTATTAAATCAAGGGTTTTAACATATGCTGCTAGTCCACTTTTTAACGGAAATTCAGAAATGTATTCAGGTTTTGTNAATGAGNANGGTGAACACTTTTTCAACCAATCTTATGACCAGACAAAATGGGATTTAGCNAGAGAAGCTTCATTAGATGCGATTGTTACCGCTATTGANAATGGAGTAGGTATGTATGAATTTACATCAGCTCCACCAAATTATGAAGATGAGTATGAGGAAGAAGAATTTATACAAACTTTATATGATTTAAAATATTCTATTGTTGATAAGTGGAACTCAGAATTAATTTGGGGTAATTCAAACCCAGTACGTGATAATGATTGGTGGCAAATGCAAGCTGCTTGTATGATGAAAAATCCAAATGCNTCATCNGTTGAAGCGGCNTGGCAATGGATTGCACCAACATTGAGAATTGCTGAATTATTTTATTCAGAAAACGGACTACCTATAGATGAAGATTTAACATATGATTACCAAAATAGATTTAATGTAACTTCTGTGAGTGGTACGCAAAATTTACAAGCTCAATATGGTGCTAGTACTGCTAAATTAAATTTAGATAGAGAGCCAAGGTTTTATTCATCACTTGGTTTTGATCGTGGTTACAATAGAACCTGGGGTAATTTATGGCAATTAAGGATGAAAAAAGGTGAAAGTCATGGTAGAATTGCTAATTCAGATGATTATTTGATAACGGGTTATGCATTAAAAAAACTTGTACACCCAGATTCTGAAGGTGATGGTTATTCAAAAATAGTTACATATGCATGGCCAATGATTAGACTTTCTGAGCTTTATCTAAACTATGCTGAGGCGGTCAATGAGTCAAGTGGGCCAAGTGCTGATGCATATAATGCCTTAAATGTTATTAGACAAAGAGCTGGGATTCCTAATGTTGAAGATTCCTGGAGTAACCCATCTATTNCAGCCAACTTAAATAAACANACNACGCAGGAAGGTCTTAGNGATATAATTAGANAAGAAAGATTAATCGAGCTATCATTTGAAGGAAATAGATATAATGATTTAAGGAGATGGAAACTTGCTGAGGAATATTTTAATTCTCCAGTATTTGGTTGGTCNGTAAACGAAACNACNGTAAGTGGTTATTATAANATAACACAAGTTGGAATCAGATCATTTAATTATCCNAGGGATTACTTTCATCCCATAAGTATAAACGAAATAACAATTAATCCAAACCTGATTCAAAACCCAGGGTGGTAATAATTTAAAAATATGAAAACAAGCAAGATATTATCAATTTTATTTATCTCAGTAGTCATTTTATTTGGCTGTAAGGACGATGAAAACCAGGATTCTACACCCCCTGGAATTTTAACAATTGAAAATATTACTCCGACCAACGGTGGGGGTATTATTTCATATCAATTACCTGATGATTCGGATATTTTATTTGTAAGAGCTGAGTATACTAATTCTTTAGGTGTAGATGTATACAGAGTTTCAAGCTCACATAATAATTCAATTGAAATAGATGGTTTGAATCAAAATACAGCTATCACAGTGAGGCTATTTGTTGTTGACGAAAATGAAAATATTTCACAACCAGTTGAAGTTGAGTTTATTCCACTTCCTTCTTTTATTTTTCTGGTTCAAGAGAGTATTACAATAACTCCAGACTTAGGTGGTGTTAAGTTAGAATGGGANAATGTNGCTGAAAAAACTGTTTANGTTCATTTGCATATTGTTAGTGGAAGTGATGAAGAAATCAGAATACTATCCTCAAACAGTCTTACAGAGAGTATTTTTGTAAGAGGTTTAGAATCAGTTGAGATGACTTTCTTAACTAAGGTTGAAGATTTTGATGGTAATATCACAGATTTAGANGAGAAGGCTACTTTAACNCCACTGTTTGAGGAAATGATNGACAAATCTACATGGACACTAATGAGTCAGCTTTCTGTTAACGGAAATGCTTGGGAGGGTGAGACAACTGCTTTTTGGGATGATGTTGTTGATACAGCTGAGACAAATTCAGATAATAGTTATTTTATTATTTGGAGAGATCAGAATGGTGGAACCCTAAACTGGCCATTAGATATTGTTATCAATTTAAATAAAAATGTTAGGGTTCATAGGTTTAAGGTCTGGCAAAGGGCATTTTGGTATAATGGACCAACCGGTGTTCCTTATTATTATCAAGAAGAAAATATGAGGTCTTTTGATCTTTATGCTAGTAATAATACCATAGATTGGACTTTGTTAGGACAATTTGATATTGGTGACCCTAGTGATGAAAATGGTAATATTCCACAAGATTTTATTGATGCTGCAGCTAATGGTCATGATTTTGATTTAGAGGGGGTTTCAGAAAAGTTCAGATATTTAAAGTTTTCGATTACATCAAATTATGGTAGTGATACGTATGTTCACGGATCAGAGATAACCCTTTGGGGTTTAGATAATGTAGATTAACTGATGAAGAAACTGTTTCTTGTTTTATTTGTTTTTATTTCCAACTTAGTTAATACACAAAATCTATCTACCCTTGGCCCATATCTTAAGGATGATAGCAGTAATAACGTTTTACTTAAAGGTATAAATTTAGGCGGTTGGATGTTACAAGAGCCCTACTTGTTCCAGTTTACTGGAGCTGCTGATTCTCAGCATGAGTTTAAAGAAAAATTAGTAGAATTTATAGGTCAAGAAAGTACAGATGAATTTTATAATTCATGGTACGAAAATTTTATAACACAAGGNGACATTGATTCACTTTCCAATTTTGGTTTTAATAGTGTAAGATTACCAATGCATTATGATTTATTTACTCTGCCTATCCAAGATGAACCTGTTTTAGGAGAACAAACATGGTTGGATATAGGTTTTTCAATGGTTGATGATTTACTTGATTGGTGTGAAGCCAATAACATGTATTTAATATTGGATTTACATGCAGCACCAGGAGGTCAAGGCTATGGCTCGGATATCAATGACTATAACCCTAATCTTCCTTCTCTTTGGGAAAGTGAAGAAAATAAAAATAAAACCATTGCACTTTGGGGTAAATTAGCAGAAAGATATAGCGATGAGCCATGGATAGGTGGTTATGATTTACTTAATGAAACCCACTGGGATTTAGGTGAAAACGAATTAAGAAACTTTTATATTGATGTTACCAATGAAATAAGACAATACGATCAAAACCACATAATATTTATAGAAGGAAATGGTTATGCAAATGACTTTTCCGGACTTACTCCACCATGGGACGATAACATGGTATATAGTTTTCATAAATATTGGAGTTTTAATGACTCTTTGGATTGGGTGACATGGATGAGAAATCAATATAATATCCCACTATGGATGGGTGAAGGTGGAGAGAATTCAAATCAATGGTTTACNGAAGCAATNAAAATATTTGANGAAAANTATATNGGNTGGGCCTTTTGGCCATGGAAAAAATTGGAATCTATTTCAGCACCGTTTGAAATTCATACTAATTCAAATTACCANTCTTTAATTAATTATTTNAGGGGTGAATCAAGTGCTCCCTCNNTTGAAAATGCNGTAAANGGTTTAATGCAACTAGCTGAAGATTCNCANATTTCAAATAATAGATTTCAAAGAGATGTANTAGATGCAATGATTAGACAAGTATCTTCAAATGAAACNTTACCATTTGACGGACCTAATATNATCCCNGGNGTCTTATNCGCATCAGATTACGATTTAGGNCCCATGGGTTATGCNTATTCNGATGCTGATTATGCTACCTATCATATAAATACAGATAATTTTCAGGCTTGGAATCAAGGTTGGCAATATAGGAATGATGGTGTAGATATCGAAAATAGCAGTGATACTGATGGAAATGGTTATCAAGTTGGTTTTACAAGTGAAGATGAGTGGTTATTATTCACCGTTGATATTCAGGAATCTGGATTTTACAACATAGTTACAAGGTATGCATCAACCTCAAGCGGAATTTTTTCATTAGAATTAGACGGAATTCCAATAGTTAATAACATTATTTTATACAATACTGGGAGCTATTCAAATTTTGTAAACAAATTAACTCAAGGAATTTATTTACCTCAAGGAACCTTTAAGCTGAAAATGAAAATGATTACTGG
>FUFK010050091.1_pt1 | contig 14654 bp, 12 predicted proteins | sample 1021851 | NCBI WGS metagenome assembly FUFK01 (sample SAMEA51879418, study PRJEB19060) | metagenome | reverse complement strand
CCAAATCAATTTTGACATGTGTTGAATTACCTTTTTCGAGGCGTCAGGATCATTTTTGCTCGTTACAATCAACGATATGCCAATCTGGGGTACGTCGGCATACGCAAACCCCATTACTACTGAGCAGTCTAAAATATTAGCATAAAGTTCTTCCTGTTTTCTGGCTTCAGCCATAACTTCACGAAGTGGGGCAACTTTTGTCGCTGTAAAAATTGAGGGCAAGGTTATTGGGACTTTATGTATTACGGTTTTTGGATCAAATTCACCTCTTAGTTTTGCAATCATGATTTTCCCGACGCGTTCGCCGGTGTCTCCCATGTCTATGTGAGGACTTTCTCTGTAAACACTTAGAACTTCTGTAAAATCAGTAAATTCGGGATCGAGGTTTCCATGAAGGTCAAAAGCTACTCCAAGGGGCAAATCATTGCCTATTTGTTTTCGAATTTCACTAACAAAATCCAAATCTGTTCTGCCATTCTCCGTAACGAGCGCACCATGAAGGCCTAAGAGCACTGCATCGAGATTGTAAAGTTCCGCTNTNATTCCGGCGGCAATCTCATTAACAAATTGATCAAAAGCCTCATCTGTTGCAGACGCGGCTGCGCCCACCTCTGAATAGACCAGTGGAACCANCTCAACGTCCTCGTTTCTGCAGGCTTTTATGAAGCCACCGGGTACAGTGTTTGTGTTTTCGAACGATAAAAGGAGATCCTCTCCCCGTTTTGCTACTCTTTCAAATTCGTCGAGTGTAGTTGGATTGGGAAGAAATGTGACTGATTCTAAATTGAAACCTGCTATCAGAATTCTCATTATGCTTCCTTTTGAAGAGTAACTAAGCTCTAAGAGCAATTTGTTTCAGTCTAGCATTTTAGTCGAGATAATTTTAGTTTAAATATGGTTAAGGATTGATAACGCATGCACTGTATAAGTGACGATGCTGCAGGGAGTAGGCCAAAGTGATACCAAATGAAATTCCAGGTTTTAATTTTGACCTTGGAGAAACTGTAGACCTTCTAAGGGACACGGTTAGATCCTTTTCTGACGATGAAATTGCGCCACGGGCTAATTTGATAGAACAAAACAACGATTTTCCAAACGATTTATGGACCAAGCTTGGGAATATAGGTGTCTTGGGTATTACTGTTGAAGAGGAATATGGCGGCGCTGGTATGGGTTACTTGGAGCATGTTGTCGCCTTGGAAGAAATAAGTCGGGCATCTGCGGCTGTTGGATTAAGTTACTCAGCTCATTCGAATCTTTGCGTTAACCAGCTACGTCTCAATGGTAATGAGGAGCAGAAGAAAAATTTTCTGCCAAAGTTGATCTCAGGAGAAAAAGTTGGTGCCCTAGCTATGAGTGAGACGGGCGCTGGCTCGGATGTGGTTGGTATGAAAACAATTGCCACAAAAAACGGAGATCGTTTTATCTTGAACGGCTCTAAAATGTGGATAACNAATGGNCCAAACGCNGATACTCTNGTTGTTTATGCNAAAACNGACCCCGGTGCNGGTAANCACGGCATTACAGCCTTTATAATTGANAANGGNATGAAAGGTTTTTCCACNTCANCAAAATTAGATAAAATGGGAATGCGCGGTTCAAANACTTGTGAACTAATATTTAGTGATTGTGAAGTCCCGGAAGCTAATATTTTGGGCTCATTGAATGGTGGCGTTAAGGTTCTTATGAGTGGNCTAGATTATGAACGAGCTGTATTGGCGGCGGGTCCAATAGGTATTATGCAGGCTTGTATGGACGTGGTTGTACCGTACGTCCATGATCGAAAACAGTTTGGTAAGCCCATCGGGGAATTCCAACTAATGCAAGGCAAATTGGCAGATATGTACGTCACGATGAATGCCTCGAAGTCCTATGTTTACAGCGTTGCTAAAGCTTGCGACCGCGGTGAGGTGACCAGAAAGGATGCAGCAGGCGCAATACTATATGCCGCGGAGCGTGCTAGCTGGATGGCATCGGAGGCAATACAATGTCTGGGCGGAAATGGATATATAAATGATTACCCAACTGGTCGATTGTTAAGAGATGCAAAATTATATGAGATAGGTGCNGGNACTTCNGAAATTCGAAGAATGTTAATCGGCAGAGAGTTATTTAAAGAGACTTCTTAAACTTTATAACGCAAAGCCAGTCAGTAGCTGTTGTTTTAATAGAAACGAGCATTTTTATGTCGGATATTGCGACCGGGACAAGCCATAAAGAGAAATGTTCCTGGTGTTTGAGAGATGCTAAATACGAACATTATCATGACACTGAATGGGGCGTGCCGCAAAAGGATGACAGAGTTCTATTTGAAAAAATAAGTTTAGAAGGGTTCCAGGCTGGGTTAAGTTGGATAACTATATTAAGAAAGCGAGAAAACTTTCGGAAAACATTTGATAACTTTGACCTTGGCGCAGTAAGTAATTACAACGACGACCACACTGAGAAAATATTAAAAAACGCTGGTGTGGTGAGGCACCGCGGCAAAATAGAGAGTGTTATAAACAACTCGAAAAGAGCTAAAGAATTGCAAAATGAGTTTGGCTCCTTAGCTGCCTTTTTTTGGTCATTTGAACCCAAAGATAANNCAACATTATCCGAAATAAGAGTGAGAGAAACGTCTATCCCTTCTTTTTCGGAGGAGTCTGAGGCAATGTCGAAAGCTTTAAAAAAAAGAGGTTGGACTTTTGTAGGCCCAACTATCTGTTACTCTTTTATGCAGTCAATGGGATTAGTAAATGATCATGTAGAAGCATGTTTTCGTAGAGAAATCGTCGCTGATTTAAGGCAAAAATTTAGGCGCCCTTAAACGTTATCAAATTGAAAAATTGCTGATAAAAAAAGTACCAATAACTTCTTGAGGAGTAAAAATGAAAGGTAAAAGAATTACCACGGGTTCGCCTTTCGAGGCTATGGCAGGATATTCTCGTGCGGTAGTAGATGAAGATATAATCTATATCTCTGGAACTACCGGTTACGACGCTAGAAATAAATGTTACCCGGCGAGTGTAAAAGACCAGGCAGTAATGGCATTTTCAATTATAGAAGCTGCCCTTATAAAAGCGGGTAGCAGTCTAGAAAACATGCTGCGAATACGGGTTTATGTGGCCTCGAGGAGTGAATTCGAGGAAATTAAACCGATAATTAAGGCTAATTGTGAGGCGGCCATGCCTGCAAATACAACGATTATATGTGAGCTAGCAGAGGAAGAAATGCGAGTGGAATTTGAAGTCACCGCTAAAATTTAGCCATCAAAAACACCTTTAGTCTAAAGTCTTTCATGCCGCAGAGATAAATAGGCAAAAATAAGGGAGAACAGCATGACAACGATAATGATTACAGGCGCTAGTCGAGGGCTTGGACTGGAATTCGCCCGCCAGTTTTACAACGAGGAATGTAGAGTAATTGCGACATGTAGAAGTCCCAAAGATGCCAATGAGTTAAATGCAATTGGTGATATTGATGTCCATNCATTAGACGTCACTGACGACAAAAGCGTTACAACCCTTGNTGATAAGTTGCGGGGTGAAAATATAGATATTTTGATCAATAATGCGGGTGTGATCGGACAAAGGGATGGGTTTGGTAGGATCGATTACGATATTTGGGCTGAAACGATGGATACAAATGTCTTTGGACCTATGCGGGTCGCTGAAGCCTTCAGAGATAACGTAATGAATAGTTATAAAAAACAAATGATATTCATAACATCGCGGATGGGTAGTATCACAGAAGCAGTTCCAAACGCTTATGTGTACAGGTCCTCAAAAGCAGCGCTTAATATGGCTGTCAAATGCCTCTCTGCAGAATTAGGAGAACAAGGTTTGATAGCTGTGCTGTTTCACCCTGGGCATGTGCAAACCGATATGGGGGGACAAGCAGCTCCTGTAACGCCGCAGAAGAGTATTGAAGGTATGAAAAATCAGATAGTTGCGCTGACCCGCGACGACAACGGGCGCTTCTTGTCTTATGATGGCCGCCAAATTCCTTGGTGAAGGTGAATAGTAATTTTGAGTAGAGGTCTTACATGACAGAATTTAAAAGTTCTTTGAACACTTCGTCAGCAGATTTTATTGCAAATTCAGAAAACATGCGGAGTTTAGTTGATGATTTGAGGATGCATGTGGCCAGAGTTAAGCTAGGTGGAGGCGAACGTTCTCAAAAGCGGCACATAGATAGGGGCAAGCTCTTACCCCATGATCGCATTAGTGGATTATTAGACCCAGGTTCACCCTTTTTAGAGTTCTCACAGCTAGCAGCCCGTGACATGTATGAAAATGAAGCACCGTCGGCAGGTATACTGACGGGGATAGGAAGAGTGTCTGGTTGTGAGGTCGTCATTATTTGTAACGATGCGACGGTAAAAGGAGGCACGTATTATCCCATAACTGTTAAAAAACATCTTAGAGCTCAGGAAATAGCACAGGAGAACCATTTGCCCGTTGTCTATTTAGTCGACTCCGGCGGAGCTAACTTACCGCATCAAGACGCTATTTTTCCTGATAAAGAACATTTTGGAAGGTGTTTCTTTAACCAGGCGAATATGTCAGCTTTGGGTATTCCTCAAATAGCTGTTGTTATGGGCAGTTGCACAGCAGGGGGGGCTTACGTCCCCGCTATGTGTGACGAGGCAGTAATAGTAAAAGGGCAGGGGACGATATTCTTGGGAGGTCCTCCCTTGGTTAAAGCTGCAACTGGCGAGGTGGTAACCGCAGAAGATTTAGGCGGTGCTGATGTTCATAGTCGGGTCTCCGGAGTGACAGATCATTATGCTAACGATGATCAGCATGCATTGGAGATAGCTAGGCAAATTATAAGCACGCTCAACTTTAAAAAAATAAATAAAGATCGTCCTTCCTGGGTTGAACCACTCTATGATCCAGAGGAAATATATGGAGTTGTCCCTAAAGATCCCAAAACGACTTATGATATTAGAGAGATTATAGCACGTATCGTTGACGGAAGTGANTTCAGCGAATTCAAATCTCTCTATGGGGCGACTTTGGTATGTGGTTTTGCAAAAATTTACGGCCAACCGGTCGGAATCTTGGCTAATAATGGTATCTTATTTTCCGAATCGTCGCTTAAGGGGGCGCATTTTATCGAGTTATGCTGCCAAAGAAAAATACCACTGATTTTTNTACAAAATATTACGGGCTTTATGGTTGGAGAAAAATATGAGCGAGGAGGTATCGCTAAAGATGGTGCGAAACTTGTGACTGCTGTCGCCTGCGCTCGCGTTCCAAAGTTTACAGTGATTGTTGGTGGCTCGTTTGGAGCTGGTAATTATGGTATGTGTGGAAGAGCCTATTCGCCGAGAATGTTATATACATGGCCNAACAGCCGAATATCGGTTATGGGAGGTGAGCAAGCTGCAAGCGTATTGGCCACCGTGAAGCGTGACGGAATGGAAGCACGTGGAGAAAAATGGACTGCTGACGAAGAAGAGCAATTCAAAATTCCTATTCGTCAGCAATATGAGAAGGAAGGCCATCCTTACTACGCCACAGCCCGACTTTGGGATGACGGCATAATAGACCCGGCTGATACGAGAAAGGTTCTTGGTTTATCAATTTCTGCATCTTTGAATAAACCAATAGAAGATACGAAATTTGGTATTTTCCGAATGTAATTGGGAGCACTTTTTTGAAAAAATATTGGCTTATTCAATGTTTGTATTCACCCGAATGTTCGATAGATCTTGATGTTATGGAGCGATCACTTTTCATAGGAACGGCCCTTGTGCTATTTTGCCTTATTATGGCTGCTGTCGGGCGCGGAATGGGGGATACATATGCTATCTTCCTTCTTCCTTTAAGCCAAGATCTAGGTTGGGACAGATCTAATATTGCCTCTATCTACGCTGTTTATATCGGCGCCATGGGGGTTTTCTCGCCATTGTCCGGATATCTTTTTGATCGCTTCGGCAGTCGCTTTATTTATGTTTTTGGGGTTCTCTGTCTTGGAACAGGTTATTGGGCTGCGGGAAACTTAACTTCCTTATGGCATTTTTATTTGGCGCTTGGACTTTTAACTGGTTTAGGCGCATCTCTGATTTGGCAAGTTCCAGCTCAGAGTCTTGTAAGTAGGTGGTTNGATAAGCAACTTGGGACTGCAATAGCCTTCGTNTATGCNGGTTANGGTTTTGGAATATTAATCTTAGCCCCGATAGCGCAGATATTGATTGAAAGCTACGGATGGCGGCTGACATATCAACAATTTGGAATAGTGTTTTTGTGTTTAATACCGATTATCATTTTCATTCCCTGGAAAGTAATCGAGCGAGGTGCACCGAATAATCCAAGACGGACAAAAACAGGGCGGGCTGAAGGTGGGCATACTCTTGGCTCCGCAGTAAGATTGCCAGTTTTTTGGATAATGTTTGCAATTTACTTTCTCACGGCTTTTGCAATTTTTGGGGTCAGCGTTCAGTCGGTTGCCTTCCTTGTGGAACTCGGTTTTGGTGAATTGGAGGCAGCAGGTGCTTTTGGACTTGCGGGAATGTTGTCCTTCGCTGGAATGTTTTTGACAGGGGTAGCTGCGGATAAGTTTGGGAACAGTTTAGTGGCCACAATTAGTTATTTGCTCACGATAAGTGGTGTCCTAGGACTGGCCGTTTTACAATTTTTTCCTTATGAAGGATTAGTGCTCTTTTGGGTAATTCCTTATGGCTTGAGTATGGGCGCGCGTGGACCAATTATCGCTACTCTTCTAGCAAAGTTATTTTCTGGAAAAGGCCTTGGTGCTATTTATGGAATGATCATGATGGGGCAAGGACTGGGTGCTGGGCTCAGCGCTTGGTGTGGGGGCCTTATATATGATTTCACTGATGGATATAATTTAATGTTTTGTATATCGGTGATATCAGCGCTTATATGTATTGCACTTTTTTGGTTAAGTCCGGAAATCCGTTTTGGATATTTAAACTCGCCTTCACGTGCAAAACAGTCGAATTAGTTCAAACCTTAATTTAAATAGGAAGAGATTTATGGCGGATTTACATTTTCTGACGGCAGTCCAGCTTTCCGAAAAAATCAAGAGCAAGAAAATAAGTTGTTTAGAAATGCTCGATTTATTTTTAGCAAGAATCGAAAAGTTTAATCCAAGTCTCAACGCCATCATTTACTTGGATAAGAAGGCAGCACGAGAGAGAGCTAAAGAGGCAGATGAAGCTCTAGCTAAAGGAGAGTCCTGGGGTGCACTACATGGTGTTCCAATGACTGTGAAAGAGAATTTTAATATTGCGGGTCAACCCTCCACCTGGGGCGTGCCGGATCTCAAAAATAATATAGCCAAAGAAGATGCGCTTTCAGTTAAACGTATGAAAGCGATTGGTGTTAATTTTTTTGGTAAAACAAATGTCCCGCTTATGCTCTCCGATTGGCAGAGTTTTAATGAAATTTATGGCACCACGAATAATCCGTGGGATCTAAATCGGACACCTGGAGGTTCGTCAGGTGGGTCCGCTGCTGCTCTGGCAGCTGGTATGACAGGATTGGATGCGGGCAGCGATATTGGAGCCTCCATTCGAAATCCCGCCCATTATTGTGGCGTATTTGGACATAAGCCGAGCATGGGTATATTACCAACTCTGGGCTGCGCTTTCCCTGGTAGTCACGTGCCACCTGATATATCTGTTATCGGTCCATTGGCTCGCGGCGCCGAGGATCTTCGTATCGCGACGTTAGCTATGGCTGGTACTACAGGGCGAACATCAAGCGGAAAGCACCTAACCCTTCCAGATTGCACAAAAACAAAATTGAATGACTTTAAAGTGGGAGTGCTGCTGGAGGACCAGAACTGTAAGCAAGATAATGAGTTAACGGATTGCATTCAGAGAATGGTTGATAAATTGGCTAAACTCGGGTGCAAAGTTGTGGAAAAGGCGAGCCCAATAAAAGATACAAAAAGATCACATCTAGTTTATCTTATGCTGCTACGGGCAGCGACTGGAAGCCGATTAAGTGATGAGGAATTAGCTAAATCTGCAGACAGGGCTCTATCGGCTGACCCTGATGATTTTAGCTACAAAACAGTCGTGGATCGAGCTGTTACAATGACACACAAGGATTGGTTGGCTTGGAATGAAGAAAGAGAATTGCTCCGCCGTGAATGGGACGTATTCTTTGAAGACTACGATCTTTTGATAACACCCGTGGCGGCCTCTGCAGCATTCCCCCATGATCAAGTAGGTGACCGAGCTGACCGAACAATTCCTATCAATAATGGGAATGAACCAACAGTCGACCAGCTATTTTGGGCCGGACTTCCAGGCGTAGTTTACTTGCCTGCCACAGCAGCCCCGGCCGGGTTGACTAGGTCTGGTCTACCCGTTGGTGTTCAAATTATTGGACCGTATTTGAACGATCTCAAGACGATAGAATTCGCCAGGTTAATTGAAAGAGAGATCGGTGGCTTTGTGCCACCCGCGGGGTATGAATAATGACTAAAATTACGCAGGTGGAAATACACGAATTTGGCTTTGATGTCCCAAATTTAGGGAATCTGACGGGGGCAGACTCTGTTGGTGCAATAGGTTATATGAAAGGAGCGGTCTCCCGAATAGAAAAATTTGCGCTAGTAATCATCACCGAAGATGGTTGCCGAGGGGAATATGTTACTCACTGGTGTAGTACACCATCTACCTGCGCTCAAACAAAGACCTTGGCTCCAAAACTTATAGGACGTCACGCGGAAGAACGAGAAGGTATATACGACGATATGAAGCGTGAACTAAGGCAATTTGATCATATGGGACAGGGGCCAATAGATATCGCACTCTGGGACTGGGCAGGCAAACAGCTGGATTGTTCCGTGAGTATCTTGCTGGGGGGATATCGGAAAAAATTACCAGCTTATGCTAGTACGTACCATGGAGATAGAAATGGTGGTCTTGATTCTAAAGAAGCTTTTGCCGACTTTGCAGAGCATTGTTTCGATTTGGGATACCGTGCATTTAAGATACATGGTTGGAATGAGGCTGATGCGGCTGAGGAGGCTGAAAATGTTTTGCATGTAGCCAAAACAGTAGGCCACAAAATGACTTTAATGCTTGATCCAGCGTGCGAACTAAAAACGTTTGCTGACGCACTTTATGTCGGGAGGGCATGCGATGAGGGTGGGTACTTTTGGTACGAGGATCCTTTTCGAGATTCCGGGGTTTCTGCATTTGCGCATAAGCGTCTAAGAGAAATGATAAAAACACCAATTCTTCAAACTGAACACATTAGAGGAGTAGAACCAAAGGCCGACTTTCTGATTGCTGGCGGTACGGACTTTCTCCGCATGGATCCCGAATATGACATGGGCATTACTGGGGGGCTGAAAATAGCGCATTTAGGTGAAGCTTTTGGCATCGATGTAGAGGTTCATGCATGTGGCCCAGCTCATAGACATATAATGAGTGCAATGCGGAACTCAAATTTTTATGAAGTGGCTTTGGTGGGGCCGGATTGCCCGAATGCTGTTCCTCCAGTTTATGCATGNGGTTACACGGATCAGCTTGATTGTGTTGATGGTGATGGTTGTGTACCAGTCCCTGATGGACCTGGATTAGGTGTTGTCTATGACTGGGATTTCATAAAAGCAAACCTTGTGAATAAAACNGTTTTTGGCGATTGAGACCAAAAGTGTTAGAGAGTGTGCATCATCAGAAAACGTGACTTAAGGTTCTTGGAGTAACAAGGGAAGATGCAAGCAACATTAAATATATCAGGGTCAACTAAAGTCTTTGGGTGTATTTCTGACCCAATAACTCATGTGCGCGCGCCCTCCGTATTTAACCCTCTTTTCGAGAAACATGGCATTGATGCAGTTATGGTTCCCTTGCACGTTCCAGCAAGTGGTTTATCGGATTTTATCAAGGGTTTAAGAATGATGCCAAACTTTGGGGGAATGTCGATAACTCTACCTCATAAGGTCCCAATAATGGAGTTCTGTGATGAAATTGGCCACCAAGGTAAACTTGTAGGAGCAGTAAACTATGCAGCCTTCGANAAAAATAGACGATTAATAGCCGATAATTGTGATGGGAGCGGGTTTGTTTCTGGATTATTGGCGGCAGGATATCAGGTGGCTCGCCGAAAGATTTTGATGGTGGGTGCAGGAGGAGCTGCAAGAGCGATAGCCTTCTCTCTTGCAGACTCTGGTGTATCTCACTTGAGTATTGCAAATAGAACAGAGTCGACAGCTAAAGAATTAGCGNACTCGGTGATTAATGCATATCCTAATATAGAAATAGATTGTGCGCCCCCGGATCCGAGGGGTTTTGATATCGTAATTAATACAACGTCATTGGGATTAAATGAAAGTGACAATCTACCCTTTGATCCAGAGCTTCTAATCTCTTCGCAAATCGTGGCTGAAATAATTATGAACCCTGAAGAGACAAGAATATTAAAAGCCGCACAAAAGGTTGGTTGTAATATTCACTATGGAAGACCTATGTTTGATCATCAGGTTGCAATCCAAGCAAAATTATTCGGGTATAATATTAATATATAACAATGCTTTATATATAAAGTAATTAACTAAAATATTAATTTATGACTTAAAAAAAGCGGTTGGAGTAAATGAGAAAATCTTTTGGCTATGAATGATCATGCCTTCAGTTAATCAAAGCAGCGCCAATGCTAAAGGTATTTTTTGGCAAGTCGTTGGCATGTTGTTTTTTGGCTCTATGGACGCGGTTTCAAAACATTTAACTTTGACGCTGCCTGTTGTAGAGATACTTTGGATAAGATATTTATTTTTCGCTATCTTTGGGTTTTTACTGGCGGTTCGCTATTCAGGGCTAAGTGGCCTAAAGACTTCAATTCCATTTCTCCAGGCAGGACGAGGTTTAGCATTAGTCTTTGAAATAATCCTTTTCACTTATGCGTTTAGGTATATGCCGCTAGCTGACGCGCACGTAATGGCGGCCTCAGTTCCACTTATAGTCCTCGCCCTTGCAGTTCCAATACTTAAAGAACACGTTGGCCCCCGACGTTGGATTGCTGTTATCATTGGATTTTTGGGTGTGTTGGTAATCCTGCGACCTGGCTTTGGCGAATGGCAACCAATATTACTATTGCCTCTCACAGGTGCATTAGGCTTCGCTGTTTATCTTGTTTTGACGAGGATGGCAGCTGCGTTTGATAGTGTTGGGACATCTGCTTTTTATACCGGGATAGTTGGCCTTGTAGTACTGACTATTTTCCTGCCATTGGAATGGAAAGAACCCTCGATGGAGGAATGGGGATGGCTTATTACAGCTAGCGTGCTTGGCCTATGTGGTCACATCAGTGTTATCAAGGCCTTATCTATGGCTGAGGCTAGTATGCTTCAGCCATTCTTTTACGTCGTATTAGTTTGGGCCACGTTTTTAGGGTTTGTAATCTTTGGTGATGTCCCAGATCTAATCACTATCGGTGGGGCATGCATAATCGTTGGGAGTGGGCTTTATGCTTGGCACAGAGAGCGAGTTAATCTAAATCAAAAATAAGCNCTGGGTCTTTTAATTAAGTTGNATNAAGGGAACAACTTTTTNCNNAATTATCAAGGGTTTGTTGATTTAGAAATTACCTCTCAGATCTAAAATTATTCCTATAGGTGAGGTTTAACATGTATNTTCTCAAAATTCGAAGCGATAAANTACTTTGAAGTGGGCCTTTTAAATGGAAGATAGAGAAAGTCTAAAACCTACATACGATCTTGGACAGATGGCCGCAAATTTAAAAGCAACTAATTTGTCTAGCGCTGCTATAAGATGGGCCAAGCACTGTATTCTAGATTGGATTGCCGTTACGGTTGCAGGTTCTCATGAAGATCTCACGAAAAAAATTATAGCTGTTGCNGAAGCAGAGAAATCTTTCGGAAAAGCAAGGGTTATAGGCCATAATGTGGGGCTTACGGCTTCTCAAGCTGCACTCGTGAATGGTGCTGCCTCGCACGCACTAGATTATGATGACGTAAACGAGCGGATGAATGGGCATCCAACAGTCCCTGTCGTTCCAGCTTTAATGGCACTCGCTGACGAAATTGANTTTACCGGCATGGATTTCATTACGGCATTTGTGGCTGGTTATGAGGTGGAAACATTATTAGCCGAAATGAGTGGATTTGNTCACTATGATAAAGGTTGGCATGGAACTGCAACCTATGGAACGTTTGGGGCTGCGGCAGCTTCCGCTCGATTATTAAATCTTAGTGTTGATGAGACCGTGACGGCTTTAGGAATAGCAAGTACTCAAGCGGCAGGTTTGAAGTCTATGTTCGGGACAATGTGCAAACCACTCCATGCTGGAAAAGCCGCTGCCAACGGCTTGTTTTCAGCTCGTCTTGCCCAGCAAGGATTTACAAGCAGGTCCGATGCGATTGAATGTGCTCAAGGTTTTGCAGCAACTCAGGCAGAGAGTTTTGAAGCTNGACCGGTTAGGCCGAGTTCTGATCAGAGCTTTGCAGTTGAGGAAAACCTGTTCAAGTATCATGCAGCTTGTTATTTAACTCATGCAGGAATTGATGCTCTCAAAAAATTGAAAGAGGACCACAATCTAAAAGTTGATCAGGTGGAAAGAATTGAGCAGTTTGTCCCTAACACGCATTTTTCAGTATGTAACATTGCTGAGCCTGAAACTGGTCTGGAGGTAAAATTTAGCATGCGCCACACTGCTGCAATGACATTAGCTGATGTGGACACGGGCAGTCTTCACAGTTACAGCGACGATATAGCAAAGCGCCCTGACTTGATAAAATTGCGGGATAGGGTGACCATAATTGATAAGCCTTTCAATTCAAGAATGCAGTCAGAAGTTGTCGTTCATCTAAAAGACAAAGGAGCNGTTCATCAATTTTCCGACGCGGGTGTCCCAGAANGTAACTTGGATAAACAAGAGACGAAACTCATTAGAAAGTTTAACTCGCTTGTCACACCAATCTTCGGGGAAGAAACTTCGCAGTCCATTCTAGACAAATGTCTTAAACTTGAAACTTTGGAAAATGTTGCCGATTTATTTAATGATGTTACTTTGAGCAACGTATCGTAAGTCGTTGATGACGAATCGNTTCCAATATGGAATNAAAGTTTATCAACAAATTCATCAATATGATAAATAGTAATCATACTTGTGATGGACTGATATATCTCAGCTTGTCTAATATATCAGTAATTGTGAACAGTAAAGTGGTAATTCAATGTCNAATGGTTTTGTCAAATCTGCTGCTCGAGTAATGGCTATTTTTGAATGTTTCGAGGACGTCAAGCGCCCTCTTACGATATCAGAATTGGTCAGGTTGATGGGCGTTCCACAATCCAGTATGTCAGCTCTTATGAAAAGTCTTTTATCTCAGGGCTTCGTTGATTATGATGTCAGGTCGCGAGCCTATACTCCAAGCGTGAGAGTTGGCCTCCTTGGTAATTGGTTAATGGGAGGGCCTCAAAACCAGGATAATCTTTTGACAATGTTGCAGGATCTGAACTCTACCACTGGGGATACCGTTATTCTCGGAGTTCTGAACGGTGTCGAAGCTCAATATATACATGTTGTTAATTCATACCAGCGTTTGCGATTTCAACTAAGGCCAGGGATGTTGAGGCCAATGTTTAGAACTGCTATTGGCTTGGTGTTAGCCAGTCAAAAAGACGATAATGAAATCGGTAGAATGATCCGCCGTGTTAATACAGAAGCCGAGCGTCCAGAGGAAGGAGTATTGGAATCAGAAGTGATGGAGCGAGTAAATGACGTCAGGGAAAAAGGTTTCTTGATCACCGCTAATTTAGCGACACCGGGTGCTGGGGTGGTAGCTACACTTCTTAAGAACGGTCCATCCACGAGGCCATTAGCAATTGGTATTGGGGCTCCACATCCGAGGATTGTTTCGGGTAAGGAGTTTCTGGTCGAATCCCTTTTAAATGCTGTCAATAAATTTGCTAATGGCAGAAGTTCGGCACAGGCTGCGTAACCGACTAATTATCGCAAATACACCAAAGCTTTTATTTCCGCCAAAATTTTGGTAGNAGACTAGCCCTCAAAAATCTTTTTGCTGCTTAAAAANCACTGAGTTAGATGCTGGTCTAAGTTTTNGATGAGCTACCTACTTGCCAGGCGANAAATTGTTTTCCACTATTCGCCTCGTAGAAATCTATTAATTGGTTTGTCTTCGTGCATTTTGATTGAACTCACTTTCCCACTCCAGACTACGCCACCCTCTTCAAGTAATACGAGATTTTCGAAGTAGGTTAATGCTACTTTAATGTCGCTCGTAATCGCTAAAACCGTTATATCTTCCGACTGAGTTTTGGATTTAATTAAATGACAAATATCGACTGTCAAAACCGGGTCAAGACCGGCCGTAGGTTCGTCAAGCATTAAAAGTTTTGGTTTGCTCGAAAGAGCTCGTGCAAGAGCTACACGTTTTTGCATTCCACCTGATANTTCACTTGGGTACTTATTGCCAATTCCAGCTGAGAGCCCCATTTCGCTTAATAGTTTATTTGCTACCTCTAGTGCTTTTAACTTCGAATATGACAAAGTGTTGATGATCTGAAAGGAAATGTTTTCGCAAGCTGTCATACTATCGAACAGCGCGTTCTCTTGAAACATTACCCCTATTTCACCTGGTTGCGGTTCTACTTTTTCTTTGAGGATATTAAAAAATTCTAATTTCGGTTCCTGTCC
>FUFK010040459.1_pt1 | contig 14656 bp, 17 predicted proteins | sample 1021851 | NCBI WGS metagenome assembly FUFK01 (sample SAMEA51879418, study PRJEB19060) | metagenome | reverse complement strand
AAAATGCTGATATAGGTGCTCTCCACCATATACCACCATCTGTCATCATATAGTGAAACAAAGGCACTTGTTTAGGTATAGATGTAAATCCAAATACAACACATTCAAAGTATTTATCGTGTGAATCTTTTTGATCCCTTAGATAGTTACCACGAACATAACACTCTATTGGTGGGATATTAGCGTTTAAATACATTAGTTAGCTAATGGGTTCTTAGATCTTTCTTTTATATCTTTTATATCTAATTTAATAATATCTATTTCTTTTTGTACAATTTTAATATTAGTATCATCATGCTCATGTGATGTGTCATGTGAATGAGAAGTATCTGCATTTTCTAATGCATCTACTTTTTCTTCTAATACTGCAAGAGATGTTTCAATACCAGTTGTATCTACAACTGCCCATTCTTTTGATTCTAGTGCGTCTAATTTAGTTACTATTTCACCATACTTAACAAAGCCACCACCGATTGCTGCGATGACACCTAGTAATGCTGCTACACCTGCTAATTGTCCTTTAATTTTATCCATTTTTTAATACCTCTAGTTCTAATAATAATTGGTTTCTTTCGATTGTTATTTGTTGTAATTTATCTTCTCTAATTTTTACAGGATCGTTACCAATATAACTGTTTAAAGTAATGTCAGCATATACTTGTCTTAAATCTTGCATTTGTAATTGATCTAAATAAATATTTTCGCTTTTGTAGAAGGGTACGTTGTATACTTCAAGGGATACTTGGTCACTTGCCATAGCATCTAACTTAATAATGTTTTTTATCTGTAAATTTTTTGATATATCTTTAATATCTTTGTCTATTTTGTCCATAATTTTTACAAGATTATTTTTAATTGCTTCTTTCGATTGTATATTTTTTTGTTTGGTAAGTTTCTTAGTCGAAACATTGGACTTCTTAGGAGTCTCGCTAGTAGGTTTCTCTTCTTTAACTTCTTCTTCATTTGATTCCTCTACCATCTCCTCAGTTTCTTCTTCAATAAATTCTTCTTCTTCTTTTACTTCTTCTTTAGGTGCTTCAGCCATTTTAGTAGGTTCTTCTTCTACCATCTCTTCTTCAATCATAGACTCTTCTTCTACCATTTCCTCCTCTTCAACCATCTCTTCTTCTTTTGCTGTAGGTGGTGGTAAAAAACTAGTTATAATTTCTGTAGTTTCTTCTACTATCTCTTCTTCTTCTGGTGCTGATCCTAAGAATATAAGTTTAGGTTCTTCTTCTATAATCTCTTCTTCCATTATAGTCTGTGCTTCCATTACTATCTCTTCTTCCATAGGCATCTCTTCGATAAGCATTAACACAGGTTCAAATGACATCTCTTCAAATTCTTCTTCCATCTCAGGTGGTTCATCAAAAAATAAAACCATCTCTTCAAACATTTCTTGTACTTGTTCAAACTCAATATATTCAAATACATCCTCTAGATCATCAAATACTTCACCTATTTCTTCTACTACTTCATTATCTATAACAGTATTATCATAGGTCATTGTAAGTTTAGCACCTAATAAATTTGGCCCACCTCTTATACCTGAACCTGTATTATTATCTGTGCCTGTCCAAGACCAGTCAACATTATTTGATCCGTGGTTGTTGTAGATTACTTGATCATTGTATTGACCACAATCTGCAGTTTGACCACCTGATGAACTAGTAGGATAACCATTACAGTTACCTTGAAATCCATCTATATCTGTTCTAGTTTGCGTAGTAGTTGATAGCACCACACCACTAGAATCTTTTAATTCTATTATTACAGTATGCGAATCTGTATTACCTGTATCACCTTCACAGTTACCAGCTTCATGATCACAATTTGCAACATCAATATAACTATTTAAAGTTATACCATTGTCTAACATTTCTTGAGTTATAGAATTGTTAGTTAATGCAATATCATCAACAGATAATGTAGTCGTACCTGTTACTTCAAAGTCACCACCAACTCCCCACTTATAGCCACAGTTAGACTGTCCAGTAGGACAAGTAACTGTGAAGCCATTTACTATATCACCATTGGATACAGTACCAGAACTCCCTGGATTAATCTGATCTGTAGAACTAGAACCCCAGTCTACTCCATCACCTGCATTAGGTAGTAAATTACCTGTTGTTATTTCTTCTGCTGAAGTTGTAAGGGTTAATACTGTCAGCAAAATTGTTAATGCAATAATTCGCATATATTATTCCTATAATAAAACTTATTATCCAGATCATTCTAATATTAATTTTTTAATGGATTTTGAATTATCAATATTTAATTCTAATTCTGCCATAGACTTTATACATTGGTACTTAATATTACTATTTAATTTTAATTGTCTTTTAGCTATACGAGATCCCTTCAAACATTCAGACATTGAATTTTGAATACGTGCTTCCTTAATCTCTCCGTTAATTATCATAAGTAAAGCTATGACCATTTCTGTCATTAGTGTGCTGCCTTTCCGTTTGCCCTAACCTTATCTTTTAAATCTTCGATATCTTTTAGTGCTTTATCTAATTGATCTCTTAAAAATTCTATATTAACTTTATTAGTCATATTCATCTCTTGAGTCTCTTCCATTTTTTCTACGGACTTATATAAATCCTCTAATAAAAAATGCTGCTCCTGATCTACGGGTACTTGCTCAGATTTTTTAAGCAAATCATTTTCAAATAACTCTCTTGATGTTTCTAGAGATACTAACCTTGCTGTTAATTCTGTATATGCAAATACACCAGCTGCTACGAGGATAATCAATGAAGCAACTGTCTTCATAGGCATCTGCACAGCAGCTTGCTCTGATATTTTAAGTGGCTTATTACTCATTACCTAGGGCCGTTCCAATCCTCTGGTTTTATAAAATTTTCTTCTTTGTATTTTGCTGCAGCTTCTTTCTCTGCTTTTGCTTTAGCTTCTTCTTCATCAATCTTTTGCCTATCATCCATACGTTTTACATATGTTTTATAGTCTGGTCTTTCATGATCATATTTAGACCATAAAGCCTCTGCTTCTTTACCTATTTTACCATCTATAGGACAAGGTGTACCTGCTTGAATCATAGATTCAAATACTCTTTCATCTTGACATAATATAGCTACAGCTGCAACTTTCATACCAAAGTCATTAAGTATTCTAGCAAGTTTTAATCTTTCACAATTCTTATCTATTACATGCTTACCACCACTAATACCTATACCAAATGTTTGTACACCTAATGACACACCTACAGCACAAACATCTTGTGTCATACTATTGTATGATGGTGCACCTGCACTAGGGGGTGATGACTTTACGTTAGACGTAGAGTTATTAGTTGTAGTGCTATTACTAGATGATCCAGACTGATATGTTGTAGTGGCACTAGATGTATAGCCACCCTCAATAGCAGTATTAGATCCAGATGTATTAGTCTGTGTTGACCCTGCTAATACAGCAGCAGTCATGCATCCAGAAAGTAATAGTAATAATATTATGTATAGTAGGGGTTTTTTCATATTTAAGTTTCTGCTTCTGTTGCTACAGGATAGCACCCAAATTTAATATACATTGAATGTGTATTAACATCTTCAGGTCCTATTTCTATTATTTTATTTAATGATTCTTCATATCCAGCTACCATACATTCATATTCAGTATTAAATTCTAAATGATAAACATGTGGAGGCAAACACGTCTCCGCTATGGATGAGCAAAGTAAAAAGGCTAATGCAAACTTCACTTGTCGTATCCTGAAAATAACCAGTTTACAAATTTATCCCATAGATTTTTTAGTTTCTTTATCATGGCTGTTCTCCAATTCTTTTATTTTTTTATTAGCTTCTTCTAGATCTGTGGTTACATGTTCTAGTTTCTGCAATGTACGTTTATTGGCACTGTCCTTAGACTTGCCAGCATCTTGCAACTCAGCTACCTCTTGCTTGAGGATTCTGACTTGCTCTTTATACTCGTTTATGATATCCTGATACTCAGGTTTAGACATCTATTTCTTTACTAAAGAACCACCAAAATAAAGACCAATAATTGCTGATACTAAATTAGTATCTAGTGGTGTAATTACAAGACTATTAGATGATAGTGTTATCCATTTCATTATTTCCTTTTCAGGTATAAATAAAAATCCAGGTTTAAACTCTAAATAACCTACGATTACGCTAGCATCTGGTTGTAATAATGGTAGTAACTTAGGAAATAATACTATTGCAAATACAGCNGTTAAAGCTATTATTCTTCTAGTCCATTGGAATCCAGGATTCTCATACTCNCTAGCTTCTTTAAATAATTTAGCTTGTTTGTCTGCTCTTGCTAATAGCATTTTTTGTTCTGCTTGTTTAGCTTTTATGCTCTGTGACCAAATACTCATAACCCCACCAAGAATGGTAGATCCGAGCATTGTTATCATTTCAAAAGGCATTGTATACTCCTATATTATATTATTATAGCACCTAGGACAAAACCTGCAACTGCACAAATGACGCAGTGGTAGTGTTTATCCCATAATTCTTTTATCATTTCTTTCATATTTATTTCTCCTTAGTAAAATAATCCTACTAATGTTAGTATTGTTGCACCTAAACCACCAAGTATAATATATATTAGTTTATCTACTTTGCCATGTATTTTATCTACATCTTCATGGAGATGTTTTAGATGATTATTTTTAATTTGNCTGACCTCCCTTTTTAGCCCTGTTATATATCCATATATAGATATAAGATGTTCACTAGTTGTTTTGGGTTGCTTAGCCATATTAAAATTGATTTGCAAAACCACGAGATGCTGCCATGTTTCTTAACTTAGCAACTCTATCGTTGTATTGTAATGCGTTTGTTTTTTTAATTAATCTGTCTAGAATAGTTGTATTCATTAAATCTGCTCTGTTAGTTATTCTTTCATATATTTGATTAAAGTTTAACCCATAGCTATTTAATCTATCTATGATNTATAATGGTATAAAACCTTCTTTCATTAAATGCTGTGCTCCTGCAGTTAGATAACCACTTATATCATCTCTAAGATTTCTTTTTAATCTAGTAGTTATATAAACTATTTTAAGTGCTTCTTTCTCTTCAATAGAATAAGCTGACATTGTTCTTGCAAACCAGTCACCATAGTCTCTTTTAAATTCACCTCTACCTCTTTTAAATGGATCTCTAGTTACATTTAAATGTTTACCCATTTTATGTATATCTTTAAATTCTTTTGTAGGTGTCCAGTATCTCCAATATTGTATAGGTAATCCATTATAATATTGTTCTACTGCACCCTGCATAGAACTTGGAGCCATTGAAGATAAAAACTGTACCCAGTTTTCTCTTTTCTCTTCTGAACTTTCACTAGCAATAGATGTTACTAATGCTTTATAAGCTGAAGGTATAATACCTCTACCTTTACCTTGTGCAAAACCATTTAATGGATTTAATCCTAAGTAGTCTAATGCAGGTACACTAATTAAATCACCAATATTAACTCCTGGTGCAGCTAGTGTAGCTGTTAAATCAAGACTCATAGTAGATGATGGCACACCATATTTAAATACATTTGGCATACCACTTGTTAATATTGTTTCTGTAATTGATGGNAAAGGTTTACCAGTAAATTTTTCTATTGTAGGTGACAATANTCTTAATATTCTTTCTGCTGATTCATAACCTATAACACCAAAGATACCTGCAGAGAATACCATCTGTGCTAGGAATGCAGTTAGTCCTGCAACATTTTGACCTTTTGTTTCTCTAGCAGTTGTTATGTATTGTGCAAGTTGTGCAAGATAATTATGTTGGAATGTTTTAAATAATCCAAAAGGTTTACCTAGTGGTCCTAATCCTCTATTACCATAAATACCAGGCTGTTCTAAATAATTATATTCAACCATGTATTTGTTAGCATTGTATGCAGCCATTTCTTTTGCTTGNTCTTTAGTTTTGCCTGCACTTTTAAAAAAGTTATAAAACATTAATGATGCATTCAATCTACTAACTTGTTCTGCCTTACCTGCAAAATCTTGTAGTGTTAATATTTTAAGNAGTCTACTATAATCAAATACTTTTCTACCATAGNNGATCTTTNATACCACCTGGNAATTCAGGAGTACCTAGNACACCTTTAATGTCTGCAGATGCTTCATTTAAAAACTTTTGATCGACAACTCCTTCCTTATACATGTACTCAATAACTTCTCTCATTTCTTTATTAGGAAAGAATATATCTTTCATTGCCTTTACTTGAGACAATGCTACTTGCCCTTTATCAAAACCTTTATATTGTAAATCAACTAATCTAGGNAATATCATATGNTATGGTTGAAATACCTGAGATAATAAAAATCTCATGTTACCAAATAATAATTTACTAGTTAGTGTNACTTGGTTAGCACCNCCAAGTATTTTAGTTANACCAGATTTACCTATGTAATCAGAACCTAATGTTGATAATCTTTCTATTAATTGNCCTGGTCTTAATTCACCAAATGCATTTTGTTTTAAATTCTCAGCTATATCAGCTGCATTTCTNTAATCTTTTTTAANAGTAGTTTTTTTAATACCACCTNTACCATCTGATACAGATANNGGTTCNTTTAATATTNTACTCATCTGCGTATTAAANNCAATACGTTCANCAGACTCTATACCACCTCTTACATATGTAGAAATAGCTTGTGCAAAATCAGCTGTTTGTCTAGAATCTATACTTCTTTCAGATATTTTTTCACCAAGTTTTTGTTTTAAAAATTCTTGTTTTGCTTGCAATCTACTNCCTAAATATCCATCTACNCCTGATCTAGATANTGCAAACTTTTTAAATCCAGTTCTTGCTCTTTCTTTAACAACAGCTTCTTGAAATTTTAAAAATGCTTCATCAGCTAAATCATACCTATCAAATAATTTATTAAATTCAAGGAATGCTTCTGATCCAGTAGGTGCTCTATCTCTTTGTACTATTTGTGCAACGTAATCAGATGATAGTCTTTTTCTGTTATTAAATTTAGAACCTGTTACATCTAAAGCATCATATTCATCTTTCATATATTTTGCTAATGCTTTAGCTGATGCTATATTACCAGCACCTGGTGCTTCTATAGGTCTATAACCTTTTTTATCACCTGACCATTTTTTTAAAAATACTACAAAATCACCTGTAAATATATGTGGAAAATAGTTAGGTATTTTTTGTATTTGTTCCAAACCATCTGCTTTATTATCTTTTACTTTTTGATTATACATATCAACTGTTTTATCTACAGCACCACGCAATGATCTGTATACATCAATCATCTCTTGATCAAACTTATATTTAGTTTGTAATTCTCTGTCAGTTACTTCGTATTTAAATCCACCTTCTTTTACTGGTAAAAATGGATCTATACCAAGTATTGTATTTATCTCTGCATCTATTTCTAAAAAATTTTCTTCTGTTCTAGATTGTCTTAATTCTTCTACTCTTCTTAAATCAGCTTCTGTTACTTCTTTTTTACCAGTTCTTCTAGCTTGTTCATTTAAATCTATTCTAGTAGAATAATCTTCTTTATTTTTTTTAGCTTCTCTAAGTTTATCTATTTCTATTCTAAATGATTCATTTACAAGATTAGCAGCTTTTTCAGGATTTTTTAATCTCATTAAATCAAATCTAGTTAATGCACCACCATCAGTTTTAATTTTTCTCATACCAGCTAATCTTAAAACTTCAGCAGTAGAGTTAAGTCTTAGCATGTAATCACTAAAACTTTTACCTGTTTCTCTACCAGGTGCTAGTAATTTATCTGATGCAAACATTGGGTCGTAAAGTATTTGCTCAACCATTGTATCAGTTTTTTGTTTATTAATTGATATCTGATCGTTTATATACTTTACAACTGGATTTTTTAAAAACTTAGGTGGTATTAAAAATGCAGCACCTTTTGTTTCTTGACCTTTTGAAAGATTTAAAAAGTCTGGTAAAACTGTATCTTTCATATCAGTATATTTTGCAGTGCCATCTTTATTATACATGTCCTGCTTAAATATATCTATAGGTCTTCTATCAAATCCAAATATAGCTTGGTTATAATTATTATTAGTCCAAACTATTTTACCAAACGCTATGTTTTCTAATTCTAAATCTTTAATATATTTTTCATGTTTAGCTACTTCAGCAGTAGACATAATTTTANNAGCAANTTTTTCTGGTACAGGTAGTGGCTCTAAACCTTGCTCTACCCTTTGNTCATTTGTTTTTTGGAATGTTGATGCTTCTTCTGCTGANTTTAATATTTCTTTATGTTGTTTTATAATACCNTCATTCTGAAACATTTTTTCTGCAGCTAANTTTCTAACTGGTTCTTCTCTACCTTTAGTATCTAATTTTTCTAGCTGTACTAATTTTTTTTCTAATGTATCAATAGCTTTTTTCTGTTGCTGTATACCTTTTTCTGTTGGTGCAGGGTTTGCTTCAAACTGTGCTTTAGCATCTTTAATCTGTAAAGTTACATCACTAATTTGTTCTTTTAATAATGTAGGTTTTTCTATTTGACCCATCAACTGTTTTGTTTTTAATTCAATATCAGTTAATTGTCTTTTGATAGGTTTACCTTCTGCTAATGGACCAAATACACCTANTGCTGCCCATACTGCAGCTGATGCTAATCTATCTTCATTATTAGCTTCCCAACCTGCACTTAAGAATCCTGTCGATCCTAATACTGCCATTCTAGGTAGTATGTTTAATTTGTTAGCAACGTTTAATATTTTACCAACCCCATAACCATAAGCACCTGCTATTGCTACATCTGAAAACTTACCATCGTCTATCTCACGAGTCATATCAGCAATGGCTATACCTGAAGGTAATGCACCACCAGCAGATAAAAATCTACCTGTTGCTCTAGTTGCTCTTGCAGTTCTACCTATACCTTGTACAGTTTGTAATCCTTTACCTACAGCCCCAACACCTCTTATAAAAGGTATGTAACTAACTATAGTTGGTAATGCTTGACCTAAACCATACCAAAACTTTTCTTGAAATCCTTCTGGACTAATAAAATTCTTTTTATATTCTGGNCCTATATCATGTGCAATATCTCTTAGATAATTTTCTGCATGATCAAATATACTATCTACTGTTGGTTCATACCCTAAAGTTTTTCTACCCCAATCATAGAATCTATCTAGNCCACCAGGTATACTAGCAAATANTTCTGCACCATGTGATAGTCCTGTNTTAACTCCTTCAAGAAAGTAATTAGGNTCTGCNCTAGCTGNNTCTGTTCTTTTTATTAAATCTGGATCTAGTTCTTCTGGNTCTTCTTTAAATAAATTCATATTAAAGAAGTTTTTTTCAGTTACTAATTTACTNGCATANCTATTAGTATCCATACCTGAGAACAGGTAATCCTTCATAGAAGGATGGAGTTTTTCAAACTCCTCTTGATTTGAAGTTTGTATATCCATATTTAAACCGCAGGACTGTCTTCCGTGCCTTCACGTCTCAGTAGATTAAATACTCTTTTCATTCTTTTTCTAATACCTCTTCTACCTCTATCTACTGCATTTCTATATTCATCGTTGTCTAAAAATTCTGCTGCTGCTTCTGAAAATCTACCTTCATTAATTAATTTAACTGTCTTAGGTGATTGCCTTATTGAACCTCTGTAATACTCAGAAAATAATGCTAGCTGTAACTGATCTGAAAGATTACTAAAATTAGGAATTAAATCTTGTATTTCTTCAAGTCTAATCTTAACGTCTTCAGCTAAATTTTTTTGTGCTTCTTCTAAAGTTATTTTATCTCCTTTTTTTATACTTGCATTATTTCTACCATAACCTATAGTAAAGTTTTTTTCATCATCAAAAACTTTAGTTGCTTCTAAAAAAGGTTTACCTTCATCATCCATTATTCTTTTTATAAATTTATTATTACTAACTAAACCAGCTTGTAGTGCACTTATGCTATCAGGTTGAATAAACCCATCATCTGGTAACATATCATCCTGTTGTATAGTATCTTCTTGTTTTTGTTCATCTACTTTTACAGTTTTACTACCTCTTCGTTTACCTCTGCTAAGTGCACCAGCACCTGGATTAGGCTGTGTAGTTGTACCTTTTATTTCTTCTGTAGTATCTACCTCATCATCTTTCTTATCTTTCTTTAATTTTAAACCTGGTGTTAGAATTGATTCTTTTTTCTTTGGTTGTTTTTTTACCTCATCTTTTTTAGGTTTAAGTCTTTTTGATGTATCAGGTAATAGCTGACTTTTAGGTTTTGATTTTTCTTTTATCTGTTTCTATTTGAGCACCAGTAGCACCCTCGTCTACTATAGGTGCTTCTGTGTTTATCATAGATTGATCTACAGGTACGTTTTTACCTGCTATTTGCATAGTAACTATTTTAGATGCATTGTTTACTTGTCTCATTTGTTCAAGCGTAAGATTATCTATTTGATCTTTTATTTCTAATCTACCTTCTTCAGTAAGTTCAGGATTATTCATTTTATTTGTAAGCATAAGCATTTGAGTAGATGTATTTGCACTCATTTGATCTAATACATTTCCTATTTGCCTATAGTTCATAGGGGCTGTAAATTGTAATGCTGCAAACGGATCTATTTGATTTTCATATAATTTTTTTTCTACAAACTGTGCTCTAGCATTAGGGTCATCTGGATGATAAAATCTAGCATTTGCAACTATTAAACTAGTTTTTTGAAAGGCTAATGCATCTCTACCTTCTTTTGAATCAGGGTAGAATCCAAGGATACCATATGCTTTTGCAGATATTGGTGCAATAGTCATAGCCTTATTAAACATTACTTCTGGGCTTTCTACTTTTGCTTCTGCTTTTTTTATATTGTGTAATAGTTTATCAGCTTTTGGCATTTTAGTTATAGCTGATATTCTTGCAGAATGTTTTTCTGCTTCTTGATTAAATAAATCTTGTGAGGNAATATANGGATTATCTAATANNATTTCTTCACCTGGAAGTTTAGCTAAATTTTTAGCGAATGCAGTCGATACACTAGCAAAGTTTGGTAACTCAAATATACTTCTTTGATTATTAAATACTTTACTAACTAATCTGTCTGCCATTTGTTCTATGGTTAAATCACCTGCTACTATGCCAAATTCTTCTGCATTTGCTACAATAGTTTTAATTAATTCATCTTTATGTTTAAAAGCTAATTCTGTTTTTTTAAACGCTTCATTTTCTTTATCTAAAGCATTTTGTGCTACTACTGCATTAGTTTGAGCATCTTGTTTAGCTATGTTATCTGCTTCATCTAATACACCCTGTAAAAGTGCTCCACCACTACTTGTTGCAATGTCTGTAAATATTCCCATACTATTCTCCTCTAGCCATTAAACCCTGTATATCTATATCTTTTTTATCGGGCATAGGCATATCTGGTTCTTTTAAATTTTTATCCATTTTCATATCGTATTTACTTTCCGCTATATCTTGGAAGAACTTACTATCACCTGCATCACCTAAATTAATTCTAGCAGGTATCTCTGCAAGTTTAGCTTCTCCAGCTATCATCATAGCAACTATAGGTTCTAATAATTTAGCAACATCTACAGTATACTTACCTTCAATAAATCCTGTAAATGTTATTATTTTAACTAGTGCTTCAATGGGTATACCCATTCTAAGTAGAGTAAACATTCTAGCCATATTACCTTCATCCATTAATCTTTCGTATACAAAATCTGTTGCTTCTTCTACTGATGCAAATTGTGGTGGATGTTCCCAAGGATAATTACCTGGTTCATCTGTTAAAGATTGTCCAGGAATTGGTGCATCAAATCTATTAAATTCTGGTTCTGTATAGTTTGATGTTTCTTCTGCTTGTTCTTGTTTAAATTGTTCTACTAGTTTAGCTAAATCCATTTTATGTTATCCCTTTGCTATTGATTTAAATCCTGCTTTTTTATTATATAAATATCTTACTGTNTTTTGTAACTGTGCATACTTATAAAAAGTTGCNTCTGGNANATCACTAAANCTAGGTGTNCCTGCAGATGATCTTNCTATAGCAGTNCTAACTCTACCTGAAAAATTCATTCTAGGTGGCACTAAAGGNGNNCCTTTATCATCNCCACNACCACCACGAAAAAANTCTAGCTGCATCCATNNCTTTAGNNACANNTTNTACACCNTNTAATATAGTACCTATNTCAAATTTCATTAATCATCTCCTCCTAATTCACCAATAAGTCTTAAACCAAATCTACCTAGTGATNNTANTAAATTTTGTGTNTTAGCTTCATCTAATAAATCTAACTCTGTACTTCTTTCTAATGCAGCTATAGCTAAATTGTGTGCTCTATTTTGTGTATTTTCTGATGAAGTATTAACCCATGCAGCTTCATCTCTCCACTGTTGCCATAGTGCTGACATTGCAAAGTTAGATAGGTTTAAAAGGTTTTGTGCGTTTAATTGGTTTGTTGCGTTTGTAATTGTTGTGTTAGCTGTATTCAAAGTTCTTCTCCATTCAACATTAGACTGATCTATTACTCTTTGATTCTGTTGATTGAATTGTTGTCTTTGATTTTCTACTTGTGCATTGAACTGATTTAATACTTGTGCTCTATCAGCGTTTGCTTTCTCTACAGCTATTTGGCTACCAGCATTTAAACCAGATATTTTATTACCNTCTACTACACCAAATTGATTCATAGCATCTGCTCTTGCAGCATTCTGTAAATTTATTTGNTGNGATAAATTAGAATAAAATTGNTCTACTTGATTTTGACTAGTAGCATTAAATTGTCTTGCTGCATTATTAGCAGCTTGATCTGATAATAAAAATGCTTGTCTAACATTTAAATTTTGTAAACTTGATTGTTGTTTATTGGACAGATTAGCCATGTCCATTTGGAAATAACTATTAGCATTTGTTATGTTTGCTTGTTGCCTATTATTAAGATTCTGAAATATCATATCTTTATAGGTCTGAGCATCTGCTTGTGCTATAGGTATAGAAGCAGTTAATAAACCATCTGCTAATGCTTCAGCCATCATAGAACTAGAACTTAGTCCTCTTTCTGCCATAGCTGTTTGTGTAGCTTTTGCAACACCTCTTAAGTATGCTGGTAATGCTGAACCAGTTTGTAAAGATGTTTGTATGTCTTGATTAATACTTTCTAGCTGTCCTTTGATTGTAGCTTGTGAATCAATAGTTCCTGTTGCAGCTACTGCAGGTGCAGTTAATCCTGTTGCTTGTGCAGCTGTCATAGTAGGAGTTTGTCCTGCTACTGTTGCAGCTGTTATAGATCCTGGTGTTGCCGCAGTTTGTTGGGCAGCCATTGTAGCACCAGGGACTGTAGCCGCTGTTACTGTTGGCACAGTTCCAGGCGTAGGTGTAGCTGCTGCTACTGTACCTTGTACCCCAGGAGTTGTTATAGCTTCACCAGGTTGCACTTGTTGCAACTGTGGTGTTATCATTGTACCAGTTGGTAAGTTAGGTGTATTTAATAAAGTATCAATTACAGATATAACTTTACGACCACTAGCTTGTTCTATTGTTGTTGGTTGTAGTGCACCTTCAGGTAACACCGTTGTATTAGGTGCATCTGTAGGTCCTCCGATAACACCTTCTATTCTTCCTGGTGGTATCACTGGTCCTATTCCTGGTTGTGGATTCTTTGGTTTCTCAACTTTTATTACCATTATCTCCCCTGTCTATTATATTTTTTATATCTACGTTTTTCGTCTTTGTTTTTTGATTTTTTGTGTACCCGTGGTCGTTTTTTAGGCTTTGGTCTTTCAACGTATGCCTTAAACTTTTTAGCCATTATGGTTTAGTTGGCCACGTAGCNTTTTCACATTTCTCTACAGTATCTTTACCTGCAGGTAAATCTCTTAATTCTTGTCTNTATGTCTTCATGTCNTCTGATAAAGTATTATCAGATAAAGCCAAGTAATCAGTNTCAGCAAGAAGTCTATTTCTTTTNNCTCTAAGGTCAGCTAAAGCTCTAGCAGGGGCTGCGTCTGCCCATGCTTGTTCTTCAGCNTCTCTAGCTGCTTCTTCTTCAGCTGTAAACTGTACTNTNTTACCGTTTATATTATGATATCTTGGCATTGTNTTTTTCTCCTTAATTAATTCCGTATAGNCAAATATCTCCAGCGTCTATGTTGCCTGAACTCATTTTAAATTGTACTGCATTAACTGCTGAAGTAGTATTACAGTAACCACCTACTAAAGTTTGAATTTCTGAACCTGTTCCACCACCTGTATACCCAACTTCACTTATATTTGACATAAAATGTTTAACAAATGTTGTATTTGATGGATCAAATAAATGTAAATAACCAGATGCACTATGTTCATTATCTGTATCAGTTTGACTATTTGAAATTTTAATATCGGATGTTGTTAAACCACTAGCACTATCTCTATTTGTATCGTAAGTTAAAGTGCCACCACCACCATCTTCTGCGTGATATGTTCTAAAATGATTAGAAATTTTTGAAACATTATAATTAGAACCACTATCTATAGAAAAATTCATAGATAAAGCATGATCTCCTCTTGTCCCAGCATGAATATTTTTAAAAGTAAATAAATATTCTTTATAAGTAGAATCTAATACTACATCTGATGTTCCGTTTACAAAACTTAAATTAGCACTAGAACTAGCAGTCAACTTTTTAATAAACACCATGGATCCAGTATTTAAAG
>FUFK010070552.1_pt1 | contig 14658 bp, 38 predicted proteins | sample 1021851 | NCBI WGS metagenome assembly FUFK01 (sample SAMEA51879418, study PRJEB19060) | metagenome | reverse complement strand
ACAATTACCTTTGCTAGTAATCTTGTAACAGGTGATGTAATAAATTATATTTTAGTATTAGGTGATGTTTTAAATGTAGGTACACCAAGTGATAATACTGTAACTAATGATAAGTTAGCTACTGCACCTACACTTATATCAAAGGGAGCAGGATCAGATTCGGGTGCAATACAATTAAACTGTGAAGTCAATACACATGGAGTAAAAATTAAAGGACCACCTCATTCGGCAGGTCAGTCATATACATTAACCTTGCCTAGCACAGCACCAAGTGCAGATAAAATGTTACAATCAGATGGTTCTGGTAATTTAAGTTTTATTGATGCACCAAGTGGAGGTTTAAAATTTTTAAATAGAACAACAGTATCTTCATCTACAACTTATGTTGACTTTAATAATACTTATATAAATTCTACATATGACGATTACATTATAAAAGCGGCTAGGGTTGTACCTACAAGTGATGGTGCGGCTGTTAGAATGTTTACATCTGACCAAAATGGTGGAAATATGACACAAGGATGGTATTCAAATGGTATTTATCAAAGAATGGATAATGGTAATATTGCCTATAGTGGGTATTTAGCAAATCAAACTTATTGGGATATTTTAGGTGGGTCTTATATAGGGACAGCTTCAGGTGAATCTACTACTTATACTGTTCATCTTAATAATGTTAATAATTCATCACAAGGTGGAACAACTGCTAGAACCGAATGGGTTTCACACAATTCAAACAACTATTATTATCAAGGAATTCATGCGGCATATTTAGACCAAGGTGTGGCAACAAATTATATAAGATTATATTTTTCTTCTGGCAATATAGCTAGTGGAACATTTACTTTATATGGGATAGTGAAAAGCTAATGGCAATAATTAGAGCAAATAATAATACTTTATCAAGTGTAACTGCATTGCCTACTGCAATTACGACAGGAAATGTAGTTAAACTTGCAGAAGTTACAGATTCAAATGGTCAAAGTGCTATCGAATTTACAGGGTTGTATAATCATGGTGCTACTTATCAAACATTAATAATATCACATTCTCATGCAAACAACAGTGGTGGTGAGATAAGATGCGAAATAAAAGGTGTTAATCAAGGAAGTTATTACAATACAGCATATTATTGGTGTGCAGTAACTGGTAGACCAAATAATAATGTTAATACTTATGGTATATCAAATGGTAGTTATGGTAAACTTTTAGGTAGTTTTGGTGAAACACATGGATTTAGAGGTGATATAATAATTCATGACCCAAGAAATGCTAGTAATGGTTCACGAGTTGCTATTGAATATTTTGAAACAGGGTGGAATGCGGCAACATCTTCAATGGTTGCACATGGTGTAATAGGTTTAGGAACAACAACAGGAATAGATGCAATTAAATATTATTTTGCAAATGCTAATTTTGGTGCAGGTAATGCTGTTTTATATGGAGTAACTAAATAAGAAAGGAGGTAAATATGTCTATTTATAAAACTAAAATGGTTAATGGTAAGGAAGTAGATTTAACTGCTGATGAAATTAAAGAATGTGAAGCTAGAGATAAAGAATGGGCTGATAATGAGTATGACAGGCTTATGGCTAGTATTCGTCAAGAAAGAACTAATCTATTAGCTGAATGTGATTGGATGGGAATGTCAGATGTAACAATGTCTGCTGATTGGAAAACTTATAGACAAAAGTTAAGAGATATAACTAAAGATGTAGATACAGTTGATAAAGCTAAAGCTGTAACTATGCCAGAGAAACCAAAATAATGGCTAGACAATCATATAGTAGTTTAAAATCAGAAATGAAAGCACATGAAAAAGAGTGTGCTATGTATAGAACTATGGTGCAAACATTATTAGATAAACTAGATTATCGAGTTAAAAGACTAGAAATATTAATTATGGGATCAACTTTGTCTATTATGGGAGTATTGATAACATTGTTTTTTAAAATATTAGATATATAATATGAGGAAAATACATAAAAGTAAAACAGGAGGATTAACAGCAGCAGGTAGAAGATACTTTAAAAGAAAAGAAGGTGCTAATTTAAAACCTCCTGTAAAAAAAGGAACTAATCCAAGACGAGTTAGTTTTGCTGCTCGGTTTGCAGGGATGAAAGGTCCTATGAAAGATAAGAAAGGTAGACCAACAAGAAAAGCATTAGCACTTAAAAAATGGGGGTTTGGAAGTGTGGAAGCAGCAAGAAAATTTGCAGCAAGGCATAAAAAGAAAAAGTGAGGGGTAATGTTAATAGATCCAATTACAGCATTTGCAGCTACTAAATCTGCAATATCTCTAATACAACAAGGTGTAAAAGTAGGTAAAGATTTAACAGAATTAGCTAGTCCTATTATGAAATGGGCAGAAGCAGAATCACATATAGATACACATTCTAGTAACAAAGGTAAAAGTGTATTTGGTAAGTTTAGTAGTATAGAACAAAATGCTATTGCAGCTCATTTAAGAAAAATGGAAATAGAAAAAATGAGAAATCAGTTAAGAGAAATATTTTTATTATATGCACCAGATGGATTAGTACAATGGGAAGCATTACAAAAAGAAATAGCAAGACAAAGAAAAGAACATAAAGATGCAATTAAACGACAAATACAAGAAAAAAAAAGAAAAAGAGATATGTTTATTATTATTACAGTAGTTAGTGGTGCAGTTGGATTATTATTTTGGGAGTTTACTTATTTATTTAACTAACACTTTTCATTATAGCAGCTAAATCTTTTGCTCTATTTGGTGTTTGTTTTGCCCACCTAGAATCTAACATTTGCACAGATGCTTCCTCATAGTCTTGATTTTGCAATGCTGCCCACATTTTTTTAAATTTACTTACACCACCCATACCTAATTGAAAAACCATTTCAACTATAATTTCGGCTGCTTTGTTTTTAATGATAGTATCTCCAATTAATTTTTCTGCTTGGTTTACTGCTTCATTAAAATCTATTTCAAATATATCGTTAAGATAGCTCATACTGTATGCTTTGCCATCTTCCCATTCTTCATCATCTGTGCAGAGGTGTCCATATCCTATGGTTCTTTTACCAAGTGTATCTTTATAAACTGTATCACAGTACCCTTCATGGGTTTTGATCCGGTCTTTTAAATCTTCTAAATTGTCAAACATTATTTTTTCATGTTATCTCTAGCTATACCTTTTGACTTTTCGTAGCTACGAAGTCCACCAAGTCCGAGTAAAGATAGAGTTAGGGTCATTAATTCCCCTGTGTTTAGATCAGGAAGTTTTATTTGAGGATCAATCATTACTGCAATCCATTCAGCAATAGGCATAAAGAAAAAGTTAGTAAAAATTCCTAATGCACATATCCACATAATAGCAGGTCTTGCACCTGCAACAAAAAGACTAGGGTGTTTAGCTTGTTCAAGATTAATTTCTGCTTGTTTTTTATCAAGCTCATTTATTTGTTTTTTTATTTCACCATTGATTTTTGTTTTAAGGTCTTTGTCCTCAACAAATTGATCAATAATTTTTCCTGCTACACCTATAATAGAACCAATAGGTAACATCTACCAAACATTCCACAAGATTAGTAGTAGTAAACTAATTTCTATCCAATTATAGATAGTCCAAGTCTTTGTAACTTTTTTAATTTTATCCCACATAACGACAATGTTAGGGGTATTTCTGGATTATGCAAGTGTATTTAAGTTAACTAAAATATGGTGTCGTTGTAGTGTTTGCACCATTTATTGACTCTACAATAATTAGCACATCTAACATCTTCACCTGCTCTATGAACTATTAAACAACCTTTACCTTCTTGCATATTATTGTCTGCAAGATATTGTTTTGCTTTTTCTAATGTAGGCAATACCCTTAATGCAGATTTTCTACCATCTTTCATAACTGCAAAGCTATCTTCTTTTCTCCATCTTTCTTTAGGTGAACATATATCTGGTTCTTTTATATCTGCTTGTTGATGTAATCTTATTCTTTCTCTAATAAAATGTTCTTGCTCTTCATTTGACCACAACCTAATGGGTATTTTGACCACTTGAGCTTGGGGGTAATTATCAGATTTACGAGCTTGTAGTTTAGACCAATCTCTTAATATAGCTATAATATATAATTTGTTTATTTTTATATTGACTTTATCCGGATTGTTGTTTGCTAAAAAATATAATATATTTAGTTGTTCCTCCCATTCATTTTTACCATTTTGCAATGCATCTAAAACTGACCAAGCAGAAGTAACTTTAAAATCTATAAGTTCCCCATCTTCTGTTATGTAATCAAATTGTCCAGATAAAGTCCACTCATTGGTAATATCATCATCTTTATAGAATAATCTTATTTCTGATAGATCTTTTTCTGTTTTTGCTCTCTCAATCACATGATGTACTGATGAACCAAGTAATGCCCATATTCTATCTGCAACATCTTCTTCTATTTCATCTTGATGCTTGATCTCTAGGTGTCTAATTAAAGGGGGTGCTATCAAGCGAGTAGTAGATATATCTGATCCAGAGGGGTCATAAGGATCGTTTTCTACTGCTCTCTTGATAGCTAGGGGAAGGTTCATTTTATTAGTTAATTTAATTTTTATAGATTTAATTAAATCTTTAATCATAACTATATATCCTTTTATCTATTCTAAAATCTTTTATTCTTGTGCATTTCATAGCAACTACATGAAGGGGTGTTTTGGAAAATTGTTCTTGAACATTCCACCAAGTTATAAAATTACATTTTGCTTGTAAGGGCAAAGCATACTTCATAAATAGTTTTCCATCATATTCTAACCAAAGAGTAATTATAAATATTTTAAACATTATTTTTCTTGTTCTATACAATGGTGCTTGTATTTTGTGTATCCAAGTATTGTAATAGATGGATTATTTTTGTCAGCTTTTGACCAACCTTTATCAACCCATACACATTTATATTGTCTTTCATTATTTTTTCTATGCACAAAGAAATCTGCATTACTCCATGTGTATAAATTAATTGCCAATCCTATTATTAATGTTTCCATTTATTTACTCCACTCTTGCCACATATTAGATTTATCTCTATATTCTTTTGGAACAAATATTTTATTGCCTTTATGATCTAAAATAAGTTTTCCGGAAGAACTAACTATATATCCTTCTTTGTTATAATATTCTATCATATCACTATTAAAATGGTACTGCATCATCTGGTTCTATATCACTTTCTCCATGTTCTTTTACATCTTCTTGAGATTGTCCTTCAAGTTCTTTTGACTCTAATATCCAATTTCTAATACCTTCTCTTAATTGATTGAAAACTTTAAGCTCACCTTTTTGATAATCTTCAATACTAAAGACCAATGACTTGTTATATTGAATATCAACTTTATCCTTAGTAGGCAATACTGTGGCTATTTTAGTTTTGTCATTCTTACCTTCTATAACATTTAATTGACATACTTTGCCGACAAGATTGCTTATATCAAATCCTTTTTTTTCTTCTTCATCAAAAGGTTTACCCCTCCAAGAAGTTAAGTCTATGGAAAGATTTGCTTTTTCAAATAGACTATTAGTATATACTTTACTAATCTCAATAGGTTCTTCTTTATCTTCAACATATACTTCCCAATGTATCAAAACTTTTTTTTTCCATTCCACTTTGCCTTGATAATCGTTTTTTTGTGTTCCTAAATCTATTACTCTAATGCACCTTGCATTATGCACACCTATTGGCACAACAGGATATTTAGATTGTTGTTTATCATCTTTTATTATTAAACTCATTGTTTTCCCTTTTGTTATAATTATTCAAACATGGTAGTTAATATTTTTAGAGGTAACTACCAACCCTCTTGCATTTATGTTCTTTCTTTTTAAAGTGGATAAGAACAGAGAACAACCCCAAGACAAACCACTTTTATTAATATAAGTTAACTTTAATAATATGTCAACTATATATTGACAAAAGTTAATAAAATTATAATATATGTAGTATGAGTTACGAATTAGCCATAGAAAGAAAACAAGAAGTCATCACTAAATATGGTGGTGGTAAGAATTTATCTCGGTTATTAAAAATATCGCACCCTGCTGTATCTAAATGGGAAGTGATCCCACAATTAAGAGCATTTCAGATTGCTAATTTTGGTGATTATACAGTAGATTATATTAGACCAGATTTGAAATTTTAAAAGGGGAGCTGTGAACTCCCCCTTTAATTTATTTTTTAGATTCTGCAACAACCCATTCAACATCATCTCTTAAATGCTGAATACGATTGTATGCTTGATTGTTGTTTTCACCACAAGTTAAACACAAGTTAAATATTAAACCTACCATATCATCATGTGTAAAGTCTTTTAAATAAAATTCAACCTCTGACCTTGTTGGAAAATATTTAGATTTTGGCATAAACATCACCCCCTTCCTTATAAAATTATATCACATCACTTAACTAAAGTCAACAATTATTTATAAGTCAATGTGAGCAAGGGTTTCAGGGCATAGCATTGCCATAGCATTGTTATAGGGTTGCTATTTTTTGCTAATAGCAAATTATAGCCCTTCATCTTCATCTTCATCTTCATCTTCACCTTCAACTTCTACACAAGATATAAGGACACTTACACCTAATTTAAAAAAAAAGTTGACAATGTATTACACTTAACCTACATTAACAACTATGCGAAAATCAAGAAGTCATGAACAATCACCTGCTTTTCAGTTTTATGCTAGTGATTGGCTAACAAATCCGGACAGATTAAGATTATCATTAGAAGAGCAAGGTGCATATATATTATTGTATTGCCATTGTTGGCAAGGGTTTGAGATAGAATATGATGTAGAGGTGTTAAGCAGGATGTGTAATTGTAGGATTGATAAACTAAAAACCATGATTCCAAACATAATACATTTATTTAAGCAAGTTGAAAAGAATGGTAAAATATATTTACAATGTATTCAAGCAGAAGAAGAAAGAAAAGAACAAGAATTAAATAGAATAAAAAGAAGTAAAGCAGGAAAGTTGGGTGCAAGAATAAGGTGGAAGAATATAAAATGATTTTAGTATTAATATACATTTTGTTAGGATTGTTCATTTATTGGTGGGAGCAAAGATAGTGCAATACAAAGATTTTTTATATCCTTTTGGAGAAGAGCATAGTTTTCAGACCTTTTGTGATAAAGGAAAGAATAAAAGAATTATAAAACAATTACATGGCACAATAGATCAGCATATAGATGAACTTACTGAACTCAACAAAAAAGGTGCAGGTGTATATTTTACAGTAAACCAAACTAATTTAGAGGGTAGGACTACAAAACATATAACAAAAGTAAGAGCAGTATTTTGTGATTTTGATGGTACACCCATGCCGGATAAGTTTGATGTACCACCACATTTTATAATAAATACAAGTCCAAATAAATATCATGTTTATTGGTTGGTAGATGATATGCCAAAAGAAACCTTTACATTGTATCAACAAGCACTAGCAAGTAAGTTTGGTTCAGATAGAGCAGTAAAGGACTTACCAAGAATAATGAGGGTTGCAGGGTTTTGGCACAATAAAAAGAAACCATATCCTGTCAAGATAGTTAAGCAAAATATTATGACACCATATACAATGAAAGATATTAGAGATGGACTAGGTTTACAAAGACCAAAGAAAAAAATAATAAAATACAACCCTACAAATTTTACAAGGAAGAAGGATTTTCAAGTTAGAGGTGTAGGATTAGGTGGTAGGCATGAATATCTTGTAAAGATGTTAGTTGCTATGAGAATGAGGGGGGAGTCGTATGAGTATGCAAAAGATCAAGTATTGACATTTGCTAATAAATGTAATCCTCCAGAAAGTTATAGTGAAGTTATGTTTCAATTAAATGATATATGGAATAGGTATGGAACTTCGTAAATATCAAGAGTTTGCAATACAAAATGTAAAGGAACAATTTGCTAGAGGGTGCAAAAAAGTTTTGTTAGTTGCACCAACCGGATCTGGTAAGACAGTTATTGCCAGTAGGATGATAGAAAAGGCAGAGCAAAAAAACAAATCAAGTTTGTTTGTTGCACATAGGAGGGAACTTGTGAAACAATGCTCAACAAAGTTACATCAGTTTGGTATAAATGCAGGTGTAATAATGGCAGGTATAACAGGTGTATGGCATTACGATACACAGATAGCAAGTATTCAAACATTTATATCAAGAAAAGATGATGATGATTTTTATAAACCCAAAGCTGATTTATTAATTATAGATGAAGCACATAGGTCAACAAGCAAATCATTCAGAAAATTATTAGCAGAATATCCAGATGCTTATGTTGTAGGTTTAACTGCTACCCCTCTGCGAAATGACTCAAGTGGTTTAGGAGATATATACGATACATTGGTAGAAGTTAGTGATATTAAAACTCTAACAACACAAGGTTTTTTAGTTCCATGTAAAGTGTTTGCACCAACAATACCAGACTTAAAAGGTGTTGCCACAGTAAGAGGTGATTATGATGCAAGAGAATTAGACAAAAGAATGAATCAAGTAAAATTAGTGGGTGATTTAGTAGAGCATTGGATTCAGTTTGCCCTTGATAGACCAACAGTAGTATTTGCTAGTAGTATTGCTCACAGTAAATATATATGCAAAATATTTAATCAGAATGGCATACCAAGTGGACATATAGATAGTGAGATGCCAGATATAGAAAGAGAAAGACAACTAAAGATGATGCAAGAAGATAAAATAAAAGTGTTATGTAATTGTCAGATTCTTACTGAAGGGTGGGATATGCCCAAAATATCTTGCGTAGTATTAGCAAGACCGACTAAAAGTGTAGGATTATATTTACAAATGGTGGGTAGAAGTTTAAGACCATACACAAATAAAAAAGATACCATGATTATAGATCATGCCGGAGCAGTTTATGAAAATGGTTTTCCAGATGAAAGAAGAGAATGGAAATTAGAGTATAGTAAAGAAGATAAGAAGAAACTAAAAGAACCAAAAGAAATAATCAAACAACCTTTTACTTGTGTAAATTGTGATTTTGTTTACAAACCCACAAAAGAAAATCCAGAATGTCCTAACTGTAATTTTGTGCCAACAAAAAAAGAAGTGCAATTATTAATTAAGCAAGGCAGATTACAAGAAGTAAAGAAACCAAAAGAGAATATAAAAACAGAAGATAAGAAAAGTTTTTATGCCCAACTATTGTTTATTGCTAGACAAAAAGGGTATAAAGAGGGGTGGGCAAGTCATACTTTTAGAGAAAAATATAAACACTTTCCCCATTCTAAAATGGTCTTGCCTACACCACCCACACCAGAAGTGTTTAATTTCTTAAAACATTTACAAATAAAAAAAGCAAAAGGAGTAAGATTATGAGTGAACCTACTACACAAGATTATATATGGGCAAGTGGTCATTTTTTAGGTAAACACTTACCACCAGATTATGAAGAATGGGAAGAAGAAAAACTTGATAAGTTTCTTACAGATAATGCTTGGGAGTTTTTTGAATATTGTGAACCTAAATTTATATGGGAACAAATAGATTCTTTGGCATGGAGTGTTAATAAATATATGGGAGAAAAAAAATGAGTGAACAAGAATTAGAAAAAAGAATGGAGGAAATTAGACAGATTGGTAATGACTATGCTATTGCAAAAGCTAATTTAAATTATCTGGAACATTATAGAAAAATAAGGTTAGCTCAAATGATGAAAGATAAGTTGTCTTCTTCCAATAATATGTCAGTAGCAAAAGCTGATTTAGAATCGAGAGCAGAAGAAGAATATATTAAACTGTGTCAAGACTTAAAAAATGCAGTAGAGCAAGAATCAAAACTTGCTTGGTCAAAAAAAATGGTAGAGATTAAATTTGAGTTTTGGAGAACCAATCAAATATCTGCTATGAGTGAACGAAAAAAGTATGGGTAAAAAGAAACCAACACTCAAAGAACAAAAACACATGGATAGGGTTGCAAGTATTGGTTGTATAGTTTGTAGAAAGTTGGGTTATTATGATACTCCTGCTGAAATTCATCATATAAGAAACCAGACCGGAATAGGAAAAAGGTCAAGTCATTATCTTGTTTTGCCACTTTGTCCATATCACCACAGAAATTCTAATGAAAGTTATCATTATTCCCCAGAAAAATTTGAAAATCGTTTTGGTAGCCAAATGAAACTGCTAGAAGAGGTGTTAAATATTCTAGGTAGTTTGTATCACTAAAGATGTCTAATCGTTCTCTGTGTTGCTCTTATAGATACGATTATCATAACCACCCACATTAAATTGTCTTTCCGGTGCTTTGTGTGTCTTATTTTGTTGATCTGATACTTCTTGCATAGTTTTGTTCCAACAATCTAAACAAACAACACCATGCCTTATGCCTATTGCATACAAATTATCTTTGTCAACATCAAAATGGTTGTTACATCTATCGCATTGTAAACTTCTTTGCTTATTTGTTTTCTTCATTATATCCCAGAAGTTTTAAACGATTATAAAAATAACTAATCATAGCATTATAATCATATCTTTTTGTGCCTTTATCAGTTATAACAAAAGTAAGTGGCACACATAACAAATTGTCAGACTTGTTCTTTTTCATTTTCTATAAAGTTTAATATGCTATGTAAATCTTGCAATAATTCACTAACAACTATTGGTTTATGTTTGCTTTCCAAATTCATAACAACTTTTTTTAATTGCAATTCTATTTCATCAACTTTATTCATCTTCTACAATACTTTCTATTGTTTCATCATGAACATCTGTTGGTCTACCTTCAGTAGGTTCATCAAACCACCCTTCTTGAAATTGTTTTTCTGCTTCTTCTTCTGTGTCAGCTTCTACAAAATATTCAAAAGTTGCAGTTCCATAAGTTGTTATCTTAAAAGTTTTCTTCATCATAATCCTCTATTATTTGTTCTAATGTATCATAACCCATTTTATAACCCAATGATGTGATTTTAGATGCTAATGTTATTTCGCATTTGTCTGATTGGTTGGCTAATACTTGGTTATACTCTTGGACAAGTTTTTTTAATTCATCATTCATAAAACCAACCATGACAATAATATTTGTATTGACAATACACTTACAAAAAATAATGCTAGTATTTTTATTATATTCATCATTACCTTTATAATTTTGTTATTGTTAAAGAATGCCTATATTCAGGTTCAGTATTAGCATCTATAAACTTCCTTTGTATTTTTAAGTCATACTTTTGTAATAAAGTGTTAATAATTTTTATTTCCTCTTTAAATCTCTCAGAGTCATAACTATCATTAAAACCTATTTCTATTAATTGCTCTATATTAGTAAGATTAATAAAATTATATGTTTTCATTATTCTGTATCACATGGTTTATCGTTATCTATAATAGTCCATGAAGGATTATTTGGCTGAACATCATAAATCCACCTATCGTTTCTATATATTTCAATAGGTTTGGATATTTGTTTTTTTACTTCCCCAACTTCTTTTGCTATATTATATAATCTATCTGCTAAATTAGGATCTACCTTCAAATTATTTAAATCATCTGTTATTTTATCTAATCGTTTAATTATGTTTAGCATTTTATACCTCTATTATTTCATAATCTTGATGTTCATTTTTAAGATATTCTAAAGCATCTTCAAGGAACTGTTCTTTCTTGAAGTAAACTTTCGTATTGTCATCTGCATCATATTCAACATATGTATTGATGTCTATGTTATTTTCTTCGTTTGGTACAATAATATCCATATTTATATTCCTTCTAATTCTTCAAGTTCTTCAACAAGCATATCTAATCCATCACATATGCCCTTGTGTTCTGCATTTGAATGGCTATCGTTTACCCATTCATCATCTGCTTTAATATCTTTTACTATTTTTTTTATTTGTTTTAATGTTATCATTTTACACCCCTATTCTAATCTTTCATTAATAACATCAGTTAAATGTTCCATTAAATCAATTAACTGCTCATAAGTCCAAATATCTCTAATTAAATACTTGGTTCTCATTGTAGTTTTTTCATATGGCTTTACTTCTACCAATGAATTGTAATTAAATTGCTTATGTAATTTTTCATTATGTTCAAAACCATTACCAATTTCTTCTTTAGTTTTATAATGTCTCATTTTGCACCCCCTTATTTTTTAGTTTATATAAATATTGTTTAGCAAACTTATCAAAATATTCTGATTCTTCAGTAAGCATTTCACATTTTGAAAATTCTACTTCATTCCTAAACCAAACTTCATCAAGTATATTTTCAATAGGTTTATTCAAGTTTTGTTTATATACTTTTTCCAAATCAATTTTTATTTTATCATAATTCATTATGCACCCCTTATTTTACTGCTTTGTTTTTATTCATAATAACTTAACTTTACTTAACTATTATTTATGTGTCAAATACTTTTTTATTTTATGCAAAAAAAACCCCCACTAAAATTAATTAGTAGGGGTTAAGGAAGGATCCTTTATATTAAATATATTCCCCAAAATATTCATTAAATTTTGGTAAAGTCTTTCTTAAAAAATGTAACTCATCTTCTTTAAAATCTTCAAAATAAGTTACCATTTCATATTTATTGCTTAAAGTGTCAAGATAATATAAATCACCTTTTTCTACTTTGTAGGCAATACCATTTAAAACAGTTCTTGTAAATTTATTCATTATGCCACCTCTAATTTATTGTTTTTAAAATAATCATGTATGACATCATAACCAATTATAAAGGTATACATATTTACAACTTTTTCAGGTTCTGAAAAATCTGTATAAACTTCCCCAAAATTATCATTTTCATATTCTTTTATCATTTCTATTATGTTAAAGACTTCATCAGATAACCATTTTATAGCTTGGTATCTTCCTATAATATAATAATCTTCATTAAATGCCTGATGATGTATATCTGAAAAATCAGTTTCATTTAAATAATTTTTATTATATTCTAACTGCTCTTTAATAAAATCTTCAAAATGTGAATAGATTTCATCATATTTATAATAATTATTTATCATTATTCTAACCCCTTTAAAATACCCATTGTTAAAAATGCAACCCCACAAAACCCATAACCTATAAATGCTTCAAGCATGAGATTTGGTGAGTCAGTTATTAAAAATAAAACTGCACTAATCAAACACATAATAAAACTAAAAAGACCTATGCCCAATAATACAGTTGGTTTAAAAAATTTATCCATTATTTACCCCTTCTTTTGTTTTCTGTTTTCTGGGTTAATTCCCTTCATCAGTTGAACAAGTAGTCCAATAACAGAAATTAGGGGGAATAAATCCCCCTATTATTTCAATCGCTAATTATACTAACTTCTTTATCCATTGGAAACAACTTGCTTAGTCGTTTGATAGAATGATAAATGTGATTTTTGGGTTTTTGTTGTTGTTCCCAATTTCTTTTTTCTACTTTGCCATACATTGTGATTAGGTACAGCAAGTCGTTAGTTTCTTGCAAATTTAATTTAAGAAATATATCTTTAGCCATTTTTACCCCCTTTATTAAAACATTTAAAACAAATTAACCCTTTATTAGTATCAATAAACTGAACTTGATTAATAAGTTTAGATTTATAATTACATATTTTACAGTTCATTTTCTTCTACTTTTTCAATATCAGAAACAAAAACTTGTTGTTCAGCTACTGAGTTAACTTGACCACAAATTGCCATTTCTTTAACATCTTCCTTACAATCTGCTTTAACATAAGTTGTTTCGGTAGTTGTAACTATACATCTATATAAATTTTTCATTATTTACCCCTTATTCCAATGATTCATAATAATTTGATTAATTACATAATTACTTATTTTTTTATTAGGTGTAGCAAACCACCAATAAATGTCTTGCAATTCAAATACCCATTGTTTGAATTCATTAAGATTAGAAAAATCATCAATACATTCTACAACTTTAGAATTAATAAAAGAATAGTTTTCTAATCTATAAGTTAAAGATTTATATGTCATTTTGACCCCTTTATATTAAGATTAATATTATTAACATAAGTTAATATTATAAAACTTTAGTTAATTGTCAACAACTAAATCAACTATATGTTATAATTTATTAATAAATTGGTGAAACTATGCAGAAAACAAAACTTTCAGAGAAAGAAGAAAATTTTATTAACTATATATTACAAGGGTTAAAAACTCCAGATGCAGTTCGGAAAGCATATCCAGAGTGTAAATATCCTTCACAATATGGTTATCAGTTATTAAGAAAGAATTATATAAAGAACCAGATACAACAACGAAACTTTCAACAGTTAGAATCTGGGGTAAGTATCGCAATAAATAAGCTAATAGAATTAGTAAACGATAAGAAAGCACCTAAATCGGTTCAACTATCTGCAAGTTGTCAATTACTAGATAGGAATAATTATAGTGGCACAAGTAAATCAGAAGTAATAAACAAGATAGAAAACCTAAGCGAAGAGCAATTACAATTAGAACTTACTAATATATTAAATCAATTAGGTATCAATAAGAACATCATTAGTCATTAGATGAATACATATATACTATAAAACATCTTGTTAGAATCGTTCCACACCCACACACACCAACACAGAGCCAAATTTAACTAGAAATGGCTGTAATAGGCAGAAATAAAGGGGTTCAGGTAAAAAAAATGACCCCGACCCCCCAAAAT
>FUFK010045170.1_pt1 | contig 14658 bp, 22 predicted proteins | sample 1021851 | NCBI WGS metagenome assembly FUFK01 (sample SAMEA51879418, study PRJEB19060) | metagenome | reverse complement strand
GCGGTATTGGCGAAGGCATCAAAAACATATTTAGTTAAGGGTTAGGTTATGTCTTTGTTTGGTAGACGTAGAAATTTTGGATTTAGCCGTGGAATGGGTGATTCACTGGCTCGTCCCGCTTATTTGGAGGCACTGGGAACAGTTGGGATGTTGGGTGGGTCATTGTTTCAACGAAGAAAAGAGCAACAAAGACAAGCTGAAGAAATGAAAATCCTTCAGAGTGGCGATCCCCAGCAGATAATTAATTATTCTTTAACTGAAGCCGCTAGGTTAAATGATCCTCAGTTATTAGCCGCCGCACAGCAAGCACAGAAACGCCTTAGCGTACAAACAGATTTAGGCAAAGTTAATAGCCTGGTGTCTTTGTTATCAAATCCTGAGGCAGTTAATTCAGATGGCGTTAAATTAGCAGGCAATGTTGAGGCTCGTAATGCTATTTATTCAGACATAAGAAACATTTTTGCTGGTAATGAAAACTTGCCAGATGATGGAGGCGAAGCATTTATAGAAAGAGGAACTCAAAATTTTGCTACAGGAATGTCAAGACGTGCAACTACGCTTGTTTCTTCTAATTCATCTGCCTCTGCAGACGATCTTGTTCAAATGTTTGAGCAACAATTTCCAGGTCAAGGCAGATATGTAAGAGACGCTTACACTAAATCTAAGCGGCTTGAGGGAGAAGTAGCTGATGTAGATCTAAAAGCATTTAGGCAAAAACAAGTGCCAATTAATTTAGGAATAGAGCGCGATATAACAAATAGAATTTTAAGCGGAACATATGACATTGAGGAAGTAAACGCACTACAAGAACAATTGTACCAATCCTATATTGATATGAAAGATGGAGAAAGTGCGGCAAGAGTAAGCACTTTAGTTGTTGATTTACAAAAACGTGTTGCAGACCAAGTTATTGCAGACGCACAAGCTTTGGAAACTACTTCTAATGAAGCTCAAAAAGCTTTCCACTCAGATCTTATGGCTCAGGTATTTGCTCCAAATGCCACAGGAGACTTTGACGAAAATTATGAAAATGGACTTAGGTCGATAAAAAAGCAAATGAAAGACGCTGGCCTTATTTATGATTCAAATGAGGAGGCAAAACTAAGAGAGTTTTATACCAATCGTAGAGAAACAGCAGCATTAACACGCGGCGATGATCCTATAAATGATATTTATGATGTAGCTTATGTAGCAAAAAATAGACCTCAGTTTGAAGAAATGGAAGAGTTTTTGCGACTAGAAGCAAGAATAAATAACCTGGTTGCTAAAGGCAAAAAGCTAGAGGCTAATGATCAATCGCTTAATAGCACAGAGTTGTCCGAATTGAAGGGGCTTAATGCCCAAATGGGTGCGCTTGTTTTAAAAGTTAAAGATAGAGAAACAGAAGCAAAATTTGGTGAAAAAGCTGTTGCCGCTAAAGCCAAAACATATGCCGCGATGTTTGCAAATGATCTTACGCAAAGGCCAGATCTTATTACAGTAGAGGGTGAGTCTAGCTTTTTCTTTCCAGATAACGAATTGTTTTTTACAGATCAGCCTATAAGAACGCTTGGCCCTGATGGGCGAAACTATTATCAAATTGCTCAAGAGTTATTGGCAGAGCCTGACAGTGTCAATAGCAAAGCATTTATTTCTAATATCGAGCAACAGCTTAGAGAAGATAAAACTCTAATTAGAGACATGAATGTTGACAATATACAAACAGTTGTTAAGAGTGCAATAGATAGTTTAGGTATTTTAGATGCTAATGACAAAAGAACTATTGCGCGCATAGCTGAAAGGCAAGCCAGAGATGATATGGCTTCTTCACTTGCAAAGATAGCAGTTATGGGTGAGCTAGAAGCAATTATTCGCAAAACAGAAGGGCTTGATGCAAACCGTAGAGATTCAGAAGGTAGAGTTGTAAGGCAAGACTATATACAAGATTTAATGGCTAAGGCAATGAAAGGCCTTTACACCAAAAATCCATCTGCTTATGCCCAAGCTGTAGAGGCTTATACAACTAGAGACGAAAGAGAAGCGGCCGCTAGAAGGGTAAGGCTTATTAAAGAGAATCCTCTTTTTGGCGTTCCAATAATCTAGGAAATAAGTTGTGACAATAAATGTAACAGATCTTCTAACGCTAATTAGAGAAGCTGAAGCTAATAATAACTATAATATTGCTATTAAGCGCGGTACAGGTCGTGGAGAAAACTTAGATCTTACAGAGCTTACTGTAGGGCAAGTTCGCGCATTGCAAAGAAGAAGAAGGAAAGAGCATGGCACTGCTTCTGGCGCATATCAAATTACAGCAGATACTCTTGATTACCTAGTTACATCTCGCGGTTTTAGTAATGACCAAAAGTTTGATGAGGCGACACAAGACGCTATGGCTTATGCGCTTCTTGAGCGTAGAGGGCTTAATGATTACTACAACAATAGACTTTCTGATGAGGACTTTTTAGAAAACGTAGCAACAGAGTGGGCTGGCATACCTAACATTGAAAACAAAAGCGTTTGGGAAGGTATAGCTGGGAATAGAAGTCAAGTTCCAGTAGAGGATGTTATTGCCGCACTGCCAGAGCAAAAAGGAGAAGAGCCAGATCCGTTGCGTGTAGCCCTTGCTGAAAATGAATTAAATAGACAGACAGATTATAGGTCTGTTTTAGAACAGGGAGAACAACAATTAAACGATAAAAAAAGATCAGACGGCACTATTAAATCTTCAAGAGGATTTTTAGGGCCTATAAAAAATAACTCTGGAGAAACAATGACAGAGTTTACGACTGATCTTGGAGAGCAATATGGCGAATATCCTCCTAGCTACAACATACCTACATTAGTACCTACTCTTAACTCAGCAGAATTGGCGCTGTTAAAACAGTCTAAAAGCGGCGAGCCATTAGATAGGTCGGCTCCTCTTGCCAGGTCAATAATTAATAAAGCCAGAATTCATGCGAAAGAAAGAATAGACCAAGGCAAAAATCCTCTTTACCAAGACTTTGAAGAATACACTGACACTGATTCTTTTATGGATCAGCGTCTTGCTGAGGTAACTGTAGATGCTCAGCCTACAGACCAAACCCTTGCTAATGTAACTCGGCCTGCTCCTGATGCAGAAACCCAGCTAAGGGAGATGGCAGGAGATAGGCCATTGCCACCAGTTGGTCAACGTCAAGATGACCCTGTTGCATTTTCACCACCTCCTCCTGATGCAGAAACACAGCTTAGAGATATGGCGGGCAACAGGTCTTTGATTGCCGCAACACAAAAGCAAGATTTGCCAGAGCCAGATACATCAAATGTTGTGGCTTTGTCAGTTCCACAACAACAGATAACTGACAATACATTTACTCCTGAACCTCCTGAAATTTCTCCAACTCAACTTGCAGAAGTAAGAGAATACTTGCGGACCTCAAACATAACTGAAAGTAAGTTTGATCTTAATAATCCTATGCAAATGGAGTTAATAAATGTTGCTAGGAATGCCGCATTACTACGACTTGCTAAAGATGAGCCACTGTTTTTACCAAAAAAAGATGTGGCTGAAGAACAAAGACTTTTTTATATGTTTGATGCTATGCAACCAGAGGTTGCNCCAGAAATTCCTGGGCTGGAGTTTTTTGGAGAAGGCTATAAACCAGGGGATGCATACAAGTTACACGACGAATACTTTGATCGTGAAAGAAGAGCCAAGGTACGAGGTGTTTTGCGGTCCATTGCTGGTGGAGCAACCTTTGAATTTGCAGATGAATTAGAGGCTTTTATTAGAGCAGAGATAGGCGGGTCTGCTACACCAGAAGGTTCATACAAGTCAGAGTTAAAATTAATTAGAAAGCAACAAAGAGAGTTTGAAAAGTGGAATCCTGTTGCTTCTACGCTTCCTAACTTGTTAGCAACACTTCCAACTGGCGGAGTGTTATGGAAGTCAGCAAAATTTCTTGCGCCTAAAGCTACCAATGCAACGATAGCTGGATCAGAAGGCGCTTTATATGGTGTTGGTTCTGGAGAAACATTTAACCAAAGAATTGCATTTGGAGGCGTTGGAGCCTTAGGTGGATNTGCAATAGGAAAGGTTATTGATCTAGCGACTTTGCCACGATCACAAGGCGGGTTAAGAAAAGAATCAGATGAGTTAGCTGATAGCAGGNTAGATAGTGAAGAGGCAATAATTGAAGAGCTTGAAAGGGCCGCGTTTGAAGAAACGCTAGAAGAAGTAGACAAGCCAATATACAACGTAAAGCCATTGCGTGATGCACAGACTGTTGGAGAATTTTACGACAGGCTTCTTGGCAATTTACGTGTGTTTTATAGCGATAACTTGCGTGGACTATCAGACTCTTTAGCCGCTGGTGTTTCTCAGGGTGTTGGGTTTTTATTTCAAAGAGCAGATACAGCCGCATTGCGAGAAATAAACAAAGGCCTGGCTAAACTTGGGCCTCGCCTTGTTCCTGTTATAAAAATAATTAACGAAACTGAAAGAGCTAAAGGCGCATTGCTTGATTACGCTGGCGGTAAAATGCTCACAAAGCAAGAGCTAGGTGACTTTTATTTTGACACAGCAGAGCGTGATGCAAAGGGCAGATTTAAGACACGTTTAACTCCCGAGCAACGAGCCGCAAAAGCTACTGAGTTGCGAGAGCTTGCNATATCTCGGCTTGANAGAGAGCTTGCTGGTCATTTAGANACTGAGCAAATGAACGCTTTAAAAAGCTATCTAACCTACAGCTTTCAAAAAAATAAAATACTAAACAAAAGAGTATTTGGCGCAGAGTTTGGTGACGAAATTACATATCTTCATACACGCAACAGGCGTTGGCGAGAGCGTGTTATGGAAGAAGAAGGCCTTGATGCTCAAGGTTTTGAGTTGAAGTATGGCGATAGTGCATACGAAGGCAGGACCAGGGGATCTTATCTTGATCCTGANGATATGAGCGGTCCAATNGTTAGNGAATATGACAACCCAATTGTTTCTGACATGCAACGGATTATGAAGATGGAGCAGTTTGGTCAGTTGCAAAGTAAGTTTGGCATANATATTGCGCCAGTATTAGCTGGCAAAGCCGCCGCTAGAAAGGCCGCAATTGAAGCTAACGAGCAAGTNCCTACCACTCTTGCTTTAACACCTGATGAATTTATGGATGCATTTTTNCATACNCTTGTACGTAAAGGTCTTACTGATGATGGTGCTCAATATACTGTCAACAAAATAAAAGACCACATGTTAGGAACAGCCAAAGCTCCGCACCCAGTTATTCAGGCCCTGAACTCTGCGGCGTATGCTTTGACATTGGCAGGCCCGCTGTCTGCTATTTTGAACATTGCAGATGTGCCTTTGCTTGGCGCTAAATATGGAAGCAAAGCCGCTGCTTCTGGAATGAAAGGGTTATTGCCTAATAGATTTAAAGAAATTCCAGATGTAGATATAGAAGCTATGGGTTTAAACAATCAGACCTTTGGCGAATTTATTAGCTTAGTTAATGACAACTTAAATTATCCGCAAGGATGGATGACAAGAACTGCTGAGTTAATGCGNCAGGGTGCTGACTTCAGCATGAAAGCATCAGGCTTTGCCGCAATGGATGTTGTAGGCAAAAGAGGAGTAATAAGAGGCGTTCTTCGTAGTGCTGTTGATGATGCTAATGCAGGAAATCTTGCAGAAAACTGGGGCTTTTACTTCAACAAAAAAGAACTTGATGTTATTTCAGATCAACTTCAAAAACATGGCGCTGATTGGAGACAGTATGATGGCCCAGGGAAAGACCTTATTGAAGAGCTTATGTTTGCAGGGCTTGGTCAGCAACAACTTATTAGTGCGGCTGGCAGGCCAGCGGCATGGGCTAGGCATCCAAACCTCCGCCCCCTATGGGCGCTTCGCGGCTTTGTAATTAAACAACAGGCTTTGTTTTTGCGCGAGGTTCTTGGCAANCTCAAGAAAGGTAGACCTGACTTGGCGGCTAGATTTCTTGGCAGATATGCGGCACTTGGTGCGGCTGGGTATGCAGTAATTAATGAAGGGCGTCATGCCATATTTGGAGATGGCAATGTTTCTGCTGGAGGATTGGTTAGNGGNTATGGAGATGCATGGGCNTCATTGCTNACAGCNAATACTCTTGGCCTNAACGATTACCAGTATGGAAAAATTAAAGAAGAGGGGTTGTTAATGACTTTTGCAAAAGGAATGTTACCTATTGCATTGACAAGACCTTATGACATTACANCCAAGACAGTAGGCGTTATTGATGGCAAGCGCCCACCACAAGCTCTGCTTAGAGAGATTCCGATTGCAAGAGACGTATTGCGACTAGGTGAAAACATTTCTGATGAAGAGTCATTTATTGGAAANNTTACTGGAGGCGCATTTGCTGACGAGGATCGCCGTGANGTAATGAGAGAGTTACTNCGTCAGCGNAATACAGCATCTAACTAATGGACGAATGCTCTAACCAAGTCCAGACTGCATTGGATGGCATNTGGGAAATCTTGGCACTNCACCCNTGGGATCTTATTTATCTAAGCATACCTATGTCTATACTGGCATTTTACGGCCTTTCAATATACGCAATCTTTAAGCATATACAAAAGAAGTATTCTNCTTAGTCCCAGCTTTCAAACTCAAGCCACCCTTTGACTCCTTTAAGCCTTTCGTTTTCCATGCGTGAGGCTTCTTTTTTATAGTGCTTAGATATTTCTTTATGTTCTTTTACCATGCGTTTGCCAAGCGCAATGTCCTCTACTTTTTCCCGCAGTATTTCTAAAGCGCCCTCGCCGTAAGTGTCAACATAATGACGGTAGAAGTAATCAGGGTTACTGCCAAACTTTTGGTGGCATCCATAACAATGGGCAAAAGCATTTAACCCATCGTACCTTACACCTTTCTTTGCTCTACCAAAGTAATGAGAGCAGTGCAGTGCCATACTGTTTTCTTCGTACTGCTTGCCACAGCCCTGGCAGATAAAGTCATTTCGCATTCTGACACAACGACTAAACCAGTGATCTGCCGCTGTCCTTTTTAATTTCATCGCATCTGATCCTTCATTGACTGAGGCCATGGGACATAAACCCCTTTGTGTTCTGACAGATACCGTATGAGCTCTTCTGCCGCGTTTCCTAATTCTTTAGCGGTTAGTTTTGATGTAGATGATTTGCCATACATTGCCTCTATTATTGGCCTAAACAGTATTTCTTTTACCCTAAGTTCTGTAAATGACAGCTCAAAGTCATTATCAAATGGATGTGGCATTGTATGTCCTGCATCATTTAGTTCTTGTGCTAACTGCCTAAACCACAAATGCATTGCATTGTTTTGCCGCATTGATCTGCTTGCATTTTTGATTGAATACAAATTATGTTTGCCTGCTTTAAAGCTGTCACAAACAAAGTCAACAAAGCTGTTCAGCTTATCAGTAGTGTCAACTATCCAGCCTTCGCCATCGTCCATGTCATATTCCTCTTCATCAGTAAATGGTGGCAACACCCAGTATGTAAACAACCCATTATCTATATATTCTTTTTCTACTATNTACGATCCAAACTTTTTCTTTCTNAAGTTTCTAAGCTGTGCACTNACAGATGCTTCTGGATCNCCAGTAGCTTTTGATATTTGAGCAAGAGTTCTTTTTTTACCATCTATCATTAAATTAAAAACACGATCTGCTTGTANTGATAAACGGCTNAAGTCTCNTTCTTCTATGTAATCTGACCCATCAAACATTGTGCCTCCTTTTAGTTGGCCCAGTTAGCCTCGTTAGCCCCTGTTTTAGGGGGCCNAATNTCCAGNACAGTAAGCGTTCTGGACACNCACCCGCCCCCTAAATCNNGGGCCAGCGGGTCCAACGGGGCCAACTAATATGTGACCCACTTGTAATACTTTGCGTTGTATTGTCCTATCCGCTCCATTTGCAAGTAGTTTCCTTGCAATAACTTCATGCANTTGCGGAGTGTTTTCTTTGTGCATTCATTNGGATTCATNTCTTCGTCGTACAAAACCCTGTACAGGTCTGACTGTGAGAAACTTTTGCCGCACTTCATAGCGGCTTTAAGAAAGTAGAACTCATCCTCGTANTGAGCNTTTGCNTTGGCGATATTGACTTGAGCCTTTTGTCTTGCGCTNAGGCTGTCTATNTCATCCTCTCCAAGAAACTGTACTGAGGCTACAGACTCCTCATAATCTATAAGCTGGCTAGTTTGCTTGTACTTGAATCCACCCTTGAAACTAACCTGGGACCTATCNTTTTCATTAATTACTAATAGCTCNTGNTATGGNGCGTACTTGTCGTTNAATGGATCTAACCCAAACATNTTGTCTACGTCTGCNTTGAGGTCACCTACACCTTCGTATACCAGCCTGCCGTCCAGTGTTCTGTGCTTGTTGCAATGACCCAGCAATATGACCGTACCACCTGATGCCGCAAACTCTCTGAACACATGAAGCACATTCCTCATGTCGCCCTTGTTTAATACTGGCGCAAACTTTTTTAGTGTGTCGCAGATAACAATCTTGCCGTCTGCTTCACCTTCCATTCTGATTAGATTCAAAAGACGCAAGGCATCTTCTGTATTTTTTAAGCTGGGGTCATTGGAGTTTGATAGCGTCACCATTGTCATGCCGCGCTGATCGCCAAGTTTTGCCTTCTGGATTACACCCCTAGCGCCATCGTCCTCGTTGAAATAGATAACGTCCTCACCTCTTATGAGTCCGTTGTCGATGGATTGAAACAGGTTGCCAAGTATCCACACTGTTTTGCCTGCTCCGCTGGGAGCGTACACAAGGGTAACTGTGCCGGTCGTAATCATTTGGGGGATTACATCGCGCTCTCGTTGGAGGCGTTCTTCCATCTCATCTAGCCTGCTGTTCACAGCGGCGTTCCTGAGCCTGCTGAGGGCAGATTGAGATGCTTGAATGTCTTGGGTGGGGGGTAGTGAATTGTGCTGTGGTGAGCCATTTAGGTGGCTTTGAGAAGGGATGCCAGGCTTCCCGCCTTTTGCCATTAATTCGTGATACTCAGCCCATTCGTCACGCATTGGCTTCTCCTTTTTTTTAGGGGGTCGAGCCCACCACNCTGCCCNAACAATGCCCAANTGTCAAGAACTTTCGGCATTGTGANAAAAGGTTTGACAACCTGGGCCAAGGTTGCTAGACTTCGCAGAAGGTCGATAGAGGAGGACCGNTATGNCTAGNAATCAGAAAGGCGTGGTANATATNAAGGGCAANGANTANAAGNTCNTTGNCCAAAGAGTAANTGANTTTCGTNAAGNTCATCCAGAGTTTGGTGTAGAGACAGANGTTTTACACCATGACGNAATCAGAGTNGTNGCTCAAGTCAGNATNTTTGATGAGCANGGCAGGATTCGTGGGTCTGGTGTAGCTGAAGAGTTTAGAGANGCNAGCAGGATCAACNAAACATCTGCNATGGANAACTGTGAAACATCTGCNTTTGGAAGNGCNTTGGCATCTATGGGATATGGNGGTGATGTAGCCTATGCCAGTGCTGAGGAAGTTGTAAANGCAATGAACACTGAANCAACAAATGATGCTGTTAAGCATAATCATGCTGTTAGAGAAAACCTTGAAGAGATTTATAATATCAAGGTAGCAATGCAAAATGAAGATTGGGATACCGCCGCTTGTTATGTAATGGACTTTGACGATGACACTGCTGGTGCATTGTGGGTTGCAACAACCAAAGGTGGGATATGGACTACCAAGGAGCGTGATGAACTCATGCCCCATGGAAACGTAGGGAAAGCTGTAAGCAGAATCACCAAGGAGAAAGCGGCATGAATGATGCAGACAAGAACGATAAAGACAAGCCAGTTTTTATAGATGGCATGTATACAACAGAACCAAGTCACCAGGTCATTGACTATATTAAGTTAAACATAGACTTTGATCTTGATAAGTTTGGTAAGTTTGCTATGCAATGGCAAGAGCAAAACCCAACGCGAGATCGTATGAAGGTGTGTGTACGAGTTAGCAAAGAAACTGGNAANTGGTATCCNGCTATNGACAAGAAAGGNTATGAATACCANGANCGNNANCAAGCAGAAAATGGNGCGGCATCTACGCCATCGTCAAACGGTAATCCTTGGAGAAGGTAAGTATTGGCCCAAAAGGGTAGGTCGTTGCCCCCGTACCGAAAGGTCGGGGGATTTTTTTTAAGGAGCAAATGATGGATCAAGAAGAGTTTTATTATTCTGAACAGCTAATGAAAATGTTTCGGGTTGGCACTACGCCAAAGCTGGTAAAGGTTCTTGAGGATGCAGGCATTGGCTATCTAGTAGATGGAGAGAAAAAGCCATTTGTATTCAAATCTACCATCAAAGATATTCTTAAGAATAATTCTGGCGGCAACTACGAGAATATGCGGAAGCAAGTCCACAACATGGAAAGGTAAATCCTTCGGGGGTCGGTGCGCTTCGGCGGCGCCGTGCCATCCTGCGGGGCTGGCAACCCCAGTAATCAGGGGGTGGTGCAGGCGGCAGGGCCGGTGCGCTTCGGCAGGGGGAGTGCCCCAATTGTGTCCAGTGGCTGGGGCCACCACTCAACTTCAAGGCAGGAGTCAGGCCTTGTGGACGGTCATAAGTCTAACAGTCTGGGTCAAAGTCATGCCACTCCTGTGCTTCATCAGGCTGACCATCATAGTCACAGCTATATGATTCAGCTTCATCACAGTCAGTACACCAACCATAATCATCTACAAAGCCTGACTCGACCCACTGTTTACACTCATCACACTTAGCAAAATCAGATAGCAATGTGACCAGGGCAATCATTCCAAGCACTCCTCAATTACTGCCATTGAAAAGCAGATCTCATCCCAGANNTCNTCGTANCAATCNTGCGTCGGNGGGATAAGCTCCTCACGATAACTATGTAACGCCTCCCATATTGTGGTCAGCGCTACATTTCTTTCATGCTCAGATCTAACCATCGCCGTAGTCCTTCTGATCACCACTGGATACAAACTCGTCAATCAACCCATCAATGTAATCCCAGTTTACATACTTGCTAAGGTTTACATCAGACTTTGAGATCATAACGTATTGATCAGATACATAATCATATTCACCATCATTCTTGAGAGTGAAAGTAATATCAACATCTACTGTCATCCAATCGCAATCAAGCTCTGCGTCAAACGTATATGTTCCATACCTAGTTGCCATGAGTAGACTCCTTTTGTAACTCAAGTTGGTATTCATCTTCGCCTACGATCCCAAGTATAAGGACAAGGCACATTACAAATATGATAGCGTGAACATACTCAGGTAGTTCAGCTATCGCCTCCTTTATCGATCGCATCTAACAGTTCTCCTATAGCTGTTTGTTTATTGATGCCACGTACATGCATTACACCCTGTATCTCAGATACAAAGTCATGCATATGTTGAAACCCCGCCTTCTCATCGTTAGCTGTACACCAGTTGAAGTACACCTTCAGTAGAGAGGCGGGGTAGTACCTTTCGGTATCGTCACTCATCTTCTAATTGATCACTCAAGTAAGTAATTATCATATCAAGATTCAATATGCAGTTAGCTGTTGAGTCATCTAAATCTGAAAGTCTATTCAACAATTCAGATGCTTCAGACAAGTGATGGAGCGCTTTTTTTATACGCTCCTCGTTAATCCAAAATACTTGACTACTCATCAGAAATACCCTTGCATTGATATAAGAATTGTTTAACAACGTAATGCACTGAGGCCATGTTAATTCCATACTTGAACACAGGCACACAATTGTAATAGTACTCAAGAACCCTACGCCTAATCAGTTCAGCATCATCCTCAGTAATAACTGGGTGATATGATCTGATATAAGCTATAGGGTCTTTTTCCCAAGACTGTAAAGCTACTGTTTTAGGATTCATCAGTAGTCTCATCTGTCTCTGATTCAGACTCAGCATCCCAACGAGCCTTTTTGTTTTTAATATGCTCTATATGTCGAGAGTCCAGCTCAGAAATAATAGTTTCATCTCGACCAACAAAAGTTAAGCCAATTCCTCTGGGCTCACTTTGGATTACCCAATACTTGTCAGGCAACTCAATACCTTCATTATCTTTTGGGTCATGAACGTATGCATTTTCAACTTGCTGTAAATTACACATCAAATCCTCTACAGCCAAACAGTCTGCAATGCTTCCTATAAATTGATACAAGCCAACAGAGATTACCGCTTGCCTTTGATATTGTTTACTAGACATAACTAACTCCTATAAAAAAAGAAAAGGTGAAGGGCAGCGGAGCCCCCCACCCGCTGGCGGGGGTCCGTGCCCTTCGCCTTATTGCTTCCATACCGTCTTTTGCGGTACACCATCAGCATCTACACCAGTGCTTCGTGTAACTGCTTTGTGATTGCCACGCTTTATAGCCGCAACCAAACTCTGAGCGTGCTTTGCAGGCAACTCAACAGAACCGCCAACTGGCATACTGTCTGCTAACGTCGACCATTTACCCAGACCTTTCTTTGCACTAGGTACAGGCACATTTTCAGATACAACTAAACTGCTAACATCAAAACTCATGCTACATTCTCCTCGTACTTACGTACTAAATTTAACTGCGATATGCAGTACTCACTTGCTTTCCGCGCATCACTAGCCGCAGTCAGCACATACCTGGCATCAGACCGGATAGCCTTCTGCCAAGATTTCAAGTAGCTTGCGTGATTTTGTAAGTCATACTTCACGCCTAACTCTGCACATAAAAATACCGCTGAGAGTTCAGCTACCAATTCTTCTTTTGCGTAATCCTCATCACCAAACTTTCCAGTTAGATCACGGTTAAGTCTTTTGCTATGCCCAGTTCCATGTGAACATTCATGGTATAGCGTTGAACAAAACTCATGGTCAGATACAAACTGAGATGGTGCTGGCATCCTGATCGTATCTTTCAAAGGTAAGTAACAAGGATTGTGTGATTCATCTTCCTCTACTGTTATGCCCATAGCTCTGGGTAGTTCGTAGGGATCTTCTAATGATGAATCTCTGTGTTCTATCTCAGGTGGGTCAATACCAATTTGCTCAATGTTAAATAGATTATATATCCTAGAAAATCTATATGTCTTATCGGTATCTTCATCCATACCCTTACCAAAGAATATGGCTGGCGTTGCTGTCAGTCCTTTTACTGACTTACCAAATGTTTCAGTTGCTTGATTGAACGTTACCCAATAGTGTGATTTAAACTCACTAATGTGTGATGACAGCATTGTAGTAAGCTGGTTTGTCCCAGTGTAGGGCCTCTTACTTACAAAGTTACAATGCAAACGTGACTGNGATTGCCATGTTTTTCGCCATNGTTCTTCTGACTGCATTGCTTCTTCTAAAAGAGCGACAATGCGCTTGTACTTCTTGTCCATATTNAACTCCTAGTTAGAATANAAAAGGCTGTAGTTGGGCAACCTTTTGCAAAGGTTAGCATAGTTGAGCCATCCTTGGCAATCTTTTTTTAGCAATTGGTTCTCCAACCAACGCCGTTCTCAATCAGAGTTGGGCGCAAATGCAAAAGCTGAGGATCAGAATCAACAACCAGGCCTTGCTCCCATAGTCGGCAAGCAACCTCCTCTGGATTCTCAAGAGAAGAACACTCGACCTCGACCTCATGTACAGTTGTTTCAATTAACTGAACTATATATTTCACTGGCATCTCCTATCCAAAAAATTCATCTAACATTAAATCCCACAAAGAATGAGATTCATATTTCGCCGGTTTAGTTTTAGTTAGTTTATCACCAACACCAATATAGATAGGCAACGACCTATCCATTTCCTTTTTACTTTTAGCAACTACATACTCCATACCATCGGTAGCTTTAAAAGAACTTAGTTTTTTGACATGACGCCATATAACCATGCCACCACTACCACGCTGTAATCTAGGTGCTACGTAATACATGTATTCAACTCCTATACAAATAAAAAAAAGGCGAGGATCGCAGCCCCCCCGCCCAGACGCGGGGGTGCGATCCTTGCCTGTTAACTTATCAACTGATCTATCAATTGTGATGGTGAGGTTGTAGGTCTGCATATAGCTGTTACGCCTGATGATACATATACACCATCTTTTTCAATTGCATACCACATACTATCTGCATTATGTTTATTCATTAATTCATTTATTACGTCATCGATGTCGTCATCGGTAGAGCGCTTTGGTATGCGTTTAATAAAGTGATAGCCATCAAACTCGCCATAGTCCTTTTGTGGATCTACAAACGAATACACAAAATACATTACCTCTGGATAAATAACTGACATACATCACTCCTTAACCTGTTAGTAACTCGCCAAGCTCAGACAACTTACACTCCAGTTCGTCAGCAAACATTCTGCCCTGGACATCAATTGCTTCCTGCACCGTCCCAAAGTAATCAGTCTCACGGCAGTAAGGTTGGAACACCCACTGTCCTCCCTTGCCAGATTCAGTTGGTGGTGCGCCAATTGCATCAGCCATGTACTCACCACACCATCGTCCAACGTAGTAAGCACAGGTCTTACAAACAACAAGACCACTGATAACTAATTGTCCGTCCGTTGGGTTAAGTACTTGCTCACAGTCAGCAACTAATTTCTCACGATCACTTTCGTTTATCATGCTCATATTCAACTCCTAAACAGAAAATGCGAGAGCGTTGTGCGCCCGCTAGCCCGCGCCACCCGCGCTGTCCAGCGGGTA
>FUFK010038491.1_pt1 | contig 14660 bp, 19 predicted proteins | sample 1021851 | NCBI WGS metagenome assembly FUFK01 (sample SAMEA51879418, study PRJEB19060) | metagenome | reverse complement strand
TGTATTTTTCTAAAGCTGGTGATTATGAAAATATGACTACTGGCACTAATGCCGATGATGCAATGGTTTATACAATTGCTTCAAACCAAGTTAATAGAATTAGATATTTAAAATCAGTAAGAACTTTAATTGTTGGTACTACTGGNGGNGAATTTACNGTANNNGCNGANGGNACNGATGCNGCANTNACACCNACAAATATTGTAATTAAAAAACAAAGTTCTTATGGAACTGCTAATGTTGATGCTCAACCAGCTGGATCATCAATATTATTTTTACAAAAAGCAAAAAGAAAAATTAGAGAATTAACTTATAACTTTGATGTNGATGGTTATGTTGCTGCTGATCTTACNATCTTAAANGACATAGTAACTAAGTCAGGTATAAATGAAATGGCTTATCANCAAGAGCCTGATAGTATTTTATGGTGTGTTCGTGAGGATGGTGAGTTTGCTGGTNTAACTTATCANAGATCNGAAAATGTAATTGCTTGGCATAGACATAAATTAGGCGGAACTTTTGGAACTGGAGCAAGTGCAACTGGATATGGAGTAGTAGAAAGTGTTGCAAGTATTTCAGGTGAACTAACTGAAGATGAACTTTACGTAATAGTTAAAAGAACAATAAACGGAGCTACTAAAAGATATGTAGAAGTTTTTGCTCCTTTTGATTTTGATGAAACACAAAGTACAGATTTTAGATTTTTGGATAGTCATTTAATTTATAGTGGCTCTTCAACCACCACGCTGAGTGGTCTTTCACATTTGGAAGGTCAGGTTGTTTCTATTCTAGCGGATGGAGCAACTCACGCTGACAAAACAGTTAGCTCAGGCTCGGTANCACTTGATCGATCAGTGACGAGTGCGGTGGTCGGNTTAAANTATGATAGTGTTTTACAAACTATGAGAGTTGAAGGTGGAGCTGCTCAAGGAACGTCTCAAGGTAAAGTAAAAAGAATTTCAAAAGTAGTTTTAAGATTATTTGAAACTGTTGGTGCAAAAGTTGGACCAAGTTTAACAGAATTAGAAACTGTTCCTTTTAGAACAACATCATCACCTTTAGGTCAACCAGTTTCAACTTTACTAGCTGGTGATAAGACAATTGAATTTAGAGGTGACTTNGATAGTGACGGATTTATTTTTGTTAAACAAGATCAACCTTTACCTTTAACGGTACTGGCTATCTATCCAACTCTAGTAACAAGTGACGGATAATTTTGAAATAGTTCCTTACAATACTCAGCACGGTGACGAAATGATTGAGTTTGGATTGAACGATAAATTAATGGATATAGATGCAAACTTTACAGAAAATCGGATCGACTTTGCTTTGGTTGGGTTATCTTTTACTTTACTACACAATAATAATCCTGTGTGCAGTGGCGGCATTGTTCCTTTATGGAATGGAGTTGCTGAAGGTTGGGTTATCTCAAGCAAAAGAATTTATAAAGAAAGAATTAGAGCATCGAGGTTAATTAGAAAAAGAACTGATTTACTTTGTGCTGCTAACAAGATTTGGCGATTACAAACTGCAGTTAAATCAAATTTTAAAACTGGTTTGAGATTTGCAGAATTTTTAGGATTTAAAAACGAAGGTCTAATGAAAGCTTACGGACCTGATAAAACGGATTATTACAGAATGGCGAGGATTTATTTATGAGTTTTATAGGAAATTTCGCTGCGGCTAGAGCCTATAAAGCAACTGCAGCATATAACAGAGAATTATATATGATGCAGTCAAGACTGCGTGAGGCTAAAACAAAACAAGCCAAAGCGGTTTATGACAGATTAGATCGACCAAGATTATTAAAGAAACAAGATAGTGATTATGATTTTTTATTTGTACGTGCTTTAAAATCAGGTGCAGAAATTAGATCAGGTGAAAGCCCATACTTAGCTTTATTAGAAACAAGAGTTAATCAAACTACAGATCTTGCAATAGCAGATTTTAATTCAAGACAAGCTTACTATGATGGAATGAACCAAAGTTTATTAACTGCATTTAAAGGTGAAGGTGAATTGTTCAAAGGTAAAGTTATGGCTCAATCTGAACTTATCAAAGGACTTGCAACTGCTGGCGGTAATTACGCTTCAACTGGATCACTATTAGGATAAGAAATGGCAGTATTAAAAATTCCACAATCAGAATTAAAAGCCAATACTGGTGAAGTAACTAGAATATCAGATGCAGCTTTACCAATGAGTTTAGCAAAAGCTTATGGTCAAGCTATTGGTGAAGTAGGAAAACAAGTTCAAAAAGTTGCAAAAGAACAAAAAGATATAAACGATCAAATAACTCTAAATGAAATGGTTAGAGATGCGATTGTTCAAATGGAAAAGGTTAGAGCAGAGGTTTCAAGAAATTCTGATTTAACTTTTGCAGTCAACGAATATGATAAGAAAACTACNTTAAATAATTTTACAAGCATATATGAAGGTAAAAATAAAAATGTACAAAACTTATTTAGACTTTGGTTAGCCAAACAAAAAAATTCTGATTATGCTTCAGTTACAAAAGCAGTTACTAAAAATCACGTTGCTGCAATAAAAAGTGATCATCAAAAAAGTTTGAGAACTTTTGTATTAAATGGTGCTGATCCTGAAAAAGCAGTTGATAATGATCAGTTAATAAAAAGTTGGTTTAAAGATAATAATAATAAAAAAGTTTATACTGAAACTGAATTTAAAGAATTAGAAGAAACTTTAAAAAAAGATATTACTGAAGCAAGACTTNNGTTTGGTGTAAAAAANCATCCAAGGTTTGTNNTTAATAATCANGAACTNATTGAAAAAANNGTNGGANCTGAAAGAGTAANAGAAGTTGTTGAGAATGCAGTAAAGAAAATTGCAAGTGATGTNANTTTTAATGTNGAAAGAGAAAAAGCTTTAGATAANTTTGAGGAAGATAATAAGATTGCAACTTTTGCTGAAATAGCAATTAGAATTAAAAATGATAAAACACCTGAAACTTTAGGTAATATTCCAACTTTAGATTTTCTAAACGATTTATTTCAAGATGATAAACTTAACTCAGCTCAATACGATGCTTTAGTTAGATTTTTAACTAATCCAGCAGAGATAGCTGGTAATGATGAAATATATAAAGAGATAAGAGCGCAGCTATATGCAGCTGAAACTGTCGAAGATATGGACAGATTAAATAGAATAGTTCATTTAGACGCTGATGTTTTAGGTGAAATNGGAATTGATGATTATAAATCTATAGCAGCAATCATAGATAAAAATAAAGATAGAGCATCTTTAGAGCAGTTTAAATATTACGGAACTTTAATTGATAAAATTTTAGGTAAAGTAGATAATGTTGCTTTGAGAGACGGAACAGATGTAACTAAACAAGAAGCTATATTTAGATCCGTTGGTGGTAAATTATATGAAGGTTATGTTGCTGAAGGTAATACACCTCAACAAGCTTTNGTAAAAATAGTTGATGGATATTTATCTGATAAAGATAAACTTCCAACTATCTACGATATATCAAGAGTTCAATCATTTAAGATTTCAGTTCCNAGTGCNAATGATCTTAAAAATGGTGGAGCTGCAGGCGTATTCAANGGCTGGCGTACAACAGTTTTTGACAAATATAAAAAAGGTGAAATCAACATAGATACGTTGATGAACGATATAGATAGCCTTAGCGTTATGGAAGAAGTTTATGAGGCTAGAAAGATAATCGAAGATGCTAATGCTAGTGATCCAAAATATGTAAGTGGATCAGGTTACGGCTTTTTTGAAAACAATGTTGTTCTTAGTGTACCTAATAAACCAATAAACTAATGACAGATAAAATTTTAGATTTTGAACCAGTACAAGAAGATGTAATCGAAAATTACGAAGAGTTTGATTACCTAACAGATTTTTATTTACCATTTCAAGAACAAGAGGCTAAATACAATTCATCTATTCTTAAAGGTTTTAGAGAAAATAATATTGATCCTTACGAATATATTGGTGAGAAAAAAGTAGATGGCATCAAACCAATAAAACTTTTAAAACCTGAAGAGGAAGAACAAGGTAAAATAGATTATTCTGAAGCTTTTATAGAATTTTTTAAAGATATACCTGAGAGTGTTGCATTATCGACTTTAGAAAATATTGCAAACATTTCTAACCTTGGTGTTCAAGCAATTGGAGTTGCTTCTAATCTTGCATTTAAAGATACAAAGCTTGATAAAATATCTGATGTAACTAATTCAGCTGCTAGTTTTTATAATAGAAACACTGAGCAATTTGTAAAAAATATTGAAACATACGCAAAGAACAACGATGTAAATGGTGTTTCAAAATTTATTACTGATATTGGAATTGATACTGGATTGTCATTTCCAATTTACAAACAATTAAAAAAAGTGGGTGTTCCAAGTTTTGCTGCAATGCCTTTATCATTTGGTTTGGCTTATGGTTTTTCAGGTGGCGAAAAAGAAATAGACGGCAATATGATTATGGATAGCCAAGCTATCAATAGAACTTTTGAATTATTAAATATATTACCTGATACACCTGAGAGTGAAATAGCTGAAGCAGTTGCTACTGCATTTGAAGGTACACTTTGGACGGCAGCTATTGGACCATTAACTAAAACTTTTAAATTATTAAAGAATAATGTTCCTGCATATATCAATCAACAAACTGCAGTTTCGGTTGGTGGTGCTACTGCAACAATGGAAGCAGTAAATCAGTTTGAAGAGAGTAGGCAAGAAAACTTAAATGTAGAAGATCAAAATCAGAATTTGACTGAGGAAAAAAAAAATCTGAACCAATCCTCTGACCTTGAAGAGATAGATGGTTTGATGGCTTCAGCAGGATTTGGACCAGTATTCAAATCTATTTTAAAAGAGACTGCAAAGAAATTATCTAACAAAGGATCAGGTGAACAATTCTTAAATCAGTTAAAGAATACTCAAGGCTTAAAACAACAAGAGTTAAAGTGGAGTGGTCTTGATGATTTTTTAAAAGATAAGAAATCAGTCACTAAAGAAGAGGTAAAAGAATTTTTACAGAATAATTCTTTAGATGTATCAGAGGTTAAGTTTAGTAAGAATTTAAAACCTAATAAGGAATTACAAAGAATTATAGACGACTTTGAACCTAAATATATTGAGGAAAGAACTAATGCTCCAAACTATGATGTGTACGAAACTTTTATAGGAAAGAGAGCTGACAATAACGCAAGAGGAACAATGGATTTTGGAACTGTAAGATCCATTATTGGTGATGATGTTCGTCCTGATAGTTTTGAATTAATAGGTGAAGGTGCTGATACTTTTAAAGTATTAAGATATAAAAATATGCCTACAACTAATACAGATGAGTTTTTTATAACACCAATAGAATTAGAAAAGTATAAAGTTGAAAGATTAAGAAGGATGCAAAATCTTAATACTGGTGGTGTCAAATTTGAGGCACAAACAGAGGCAGGCGGCAAAGATTATACCGAGCTAGTATTTAGATTGAAGGTTGGTGGAAAAGATATTGGTATTCCTATTGAAAGAACAACTCCATCAAAAGAAGCTTTTGGTCAAAAAGGTTTAGTACCTTTTAGAAATCCATCACACTTTAACGTCAAGAATGAGATTGCTCACGTTAGATTTAAAACAAGAGAGTTAGATGGATTAAAAGTATTGAACGTAGAAGAAATGCAATCTGACTTTGCTATCGCTACTAAAAAGAAAACTGGTGCATTTGTTAAGGATTTTCCATTTAAAAATAATTGGTATGAATTAACTATAAAAAGACTTTTAAGATACGCTGCTGATAATAACTTTGATGCAGTTGCTATACCTAAAGGATCTGTTGCTGCTAAGAGATATGGTGAAAGTATCAATAGAAGTAATAAAATAATGTATTCTAAAACTGATGATGCAATAATGGTCAGTTATTTAGATAAAGATGGTTTATCTATTTTTGATCAAGCTTATGATTTAGGAACAAGTCTTGCAGTTTTTAATAGACCTAAGCTAGATAAATTAAAAAATGTAGTTGGTGAAAAAATTTATAACCAAATTTTAAAAACAGATAAGTCAGGTAATTCATTTATTGATTTTGATAAACCTATTGTTGTTGGATCAGGAAAAGGTAAATACGAATTATACGACAAAGCAATTCCAAGCTTTGTTAAGAAGTACACTAAGAAATGGAATGCTGAAGTGTACGATGACGAAATAAAAGCAGCTGCTTTTCAAGGTGAGAAGTACCATAGTGAAGATATACCAGTCACTATAATTAAACTTACAGATGATATGAAACAATCAGTACAACAAGACGGACAAGCATTGTTTAGTATCTTTGGAATAGGTGCTGGAGCTAAGATTGCATCGGATAGTATGCAAAACAATATTATTTCAGAACAAACAAATTAATAGTAATAAATAAATATCCTCAGATATTTGTTTTTCAACACATAGGAATTTTCAAGAATGGTCGTTAAGAATATTATAACAAGTAAATATACCAAAGAAGGAGTTAAAAAACTTTTATCAGAGGTTGACGATATAGTTACAAAAGGAAAGACAGAAAAAAATCCTGAGAAGTTATTAAAGAAAAAATCGGAAGAGGTAAGAGTAGATGGCGAAAAAGTTGGTGAGATCAAGCAAAAAGGTCCGTTCGAAACTACAATTGGTGTTAAACAATTTAAAGGTAAAATACCTGAACCTTCAAAAGAAAGTGTTGAGGAATTTCTTAAAAGTTTTCAATCTAATAATATTCCCAAGAAAATATTAGCAGATTTTAACATCGATAAAATTACAAACAATGAAGATATAATCAAAATGATTAATCTCATTGCAAAGACTTCTAAACCAAAAGATATAGTTGCTCAAACTAGAGGTGTTCAAAAACAAGGAACAACGAAAGCAGTAGGAACTAAGTATGCTAAGAACGAAGATTTTATAGTTAATGTTTTAGGAACTAAAGCTGGCACTACTTATAACGCTGGTCAGATATACGGCATAAGACAATTACTAGAAGCTGGTATGACTAGGCTTGATTATCTTGCTAAGAAAGCAACAGCTGATCTTGCTAATGAAGGTGATATTTTAAGATTTAGACAACACTACGCTTTGATGGCTCAGATCCAAAAAGTGTTAATAGGTGTTAGAACTGAAACTGCAAGAGCATTAAATCAATTTAAAATTCCAACAGATGCTAGTAAAAAAGTTGGTTTCATCGGTGGTAATGTAGATGATCTTAATAGAAAATCTTTACTCGTTGAACTTGGCGGTGCAGATGAGGTTGTTGGTTTAGCAAAACTTTATCTTAGAGCGCCTAATGATGTTGCTAAAAAATTAAATGCAGTTGAAAAAACTGGATTACAAAAACTATCAGATGCTACATCTGAAATATTTATAAATGTAATTTTATCTAATCCACTTACTCACGTTAGAAATTCTGCTGGTAACTGGATCGCTCAGGCAGTTGTTTCTACAGAAAGAAAGATTGCTGCTAATAGTTTTGGCGGAAAAGGTGAAGGATTAAATTACATTGCTCCATACGAAGATATTGCAAAAGTTTGGGGTAAGACAATGGCTGCTAAAGAGATTATGGCGGCTATGCAAAATATTTATAAACTTGGTGGATCTAAAGTTGAAACAAAGCTTGGTCAAATCACTGCACAAAATTTAGGAATAAAAAACAAAGAAGCTGGATTTTTAATTGATGTTCTAGGAAAAGGTTTAACCTTAAATAATTATCCAACTAAAATGTTAAAAGTTGCTGATGATTATTTCAAGAATAGAGAATTTAGATCTGAAGTTTATGCGTTTGCATTTTCCGAAGGAATGGAAATGTTTCAAAAAGGATTATTAAAACAAGATGATATTGCTAAATACATTGCATCAAGAGTTGCTAATCCTACAAAAGAGATAATTGATAAAGCTTATAGTGCAGCTAGATATACATCGTTTCAAACTCAACTTGGAAAACGTGGTGATGTTTTTGATTTAGGAGCTATTGCACAAAAAGGTAAGAATGTTGTTCANAACAAATCGCCTTTTTCTTTTTTAACAAATTATTATTTACCATTTGTTCAAACACCTACAAACATTGCAGGATTTGTAGCTGAAAGAACTCCTGTGCTTGCTCAGATACTAACTAATTATAATCAAAAGATTGCTGCAGGCGGTAGAGAAGCAGCACTTGCAAAAGCACAATTACAATTAGGAAGTTATGTTTATCTGATTGGAACAATGCTTGGTTTCTACGGAGTAACAAGAGGAAAAGATATTAGACTTGATATGAATAAAATATCAGGTGGCGAAAGATTATTAGAAAAAACAACTAAGACCGAACCTTTTCAAATAGAAATACCTATTGGTGAAGGTAAATATCAAAAAATAAGTTTTTCATCTTTTGATCCAATATCTCAAATGTTTGCTAACTCAGCTGCTTCAGGTCAATACTTATCTTTATTAGGTCAAAGTGCTTATAGTAATATTTTTGATCAAGAACTTAACAAACAAGGTCTAACTCAATTCGGTAAAGATGCTTTAATGTTTTCTTTAGGAATGAGTTACGTAATAGGTCAAAATATTTCTAACTCGACAATGTTAGCTGGTGCAGGAAAGTTTGTTGATGATATGACAAAACTTGGATCAGGTGCTTATAGTGGTAATTTAGATAAAGCNGCTAAAGAGGTTTCATCAGAATTTGNTACNTCATTTATTCCAACAATAGTTAAACAAGGTGGAAAAGTTTATAATAATTTTGCTGGCGATAACTTTCAAAAGATAGCAACTGAATTTTCTGAATACGCAAATAGAAATCTTGATGAAAGCGAATTGGAATATGACTACGATTTAAGAGGACGAAAGTATGATAAGTTTATGTACTTTTCTCAATTTGAAAGAGATAGCATTGATGAGGAATTATATAGAGTAAGACCAACTTTTTATCCTCCAAAAAATTATTATAGATATACCTACGAAGGATTACTGGGCGAAAGTGTTTCTGTTAAATTAAATTCAAGAGAGAAGAGGTGGTTTAGACAAAATGTTGGTTTAGTTTTTAATGATAAATTAAAAATTTTATTTAACGAAAGACATTATAAAGACGCTAACTTACGTTGGGAAAAACAAGGTCTTATAGAGAATGCTTGGGAGGAAAGTAAAGAACAAGTAAGTGAATGGTTTAGAGATCCTGAGAAAGCTTTCTTTACAGATGAAAACGGCAATAAAGTTTCATACATCGAAGGCATTAAGAAAAGAGCAGACGAATTAAAAAATAAAAAAATATTTTCAAAACAAAGTGGTGAGCAAAGGTTTGGAGGATTTTTACCAAACGAAGCTGCAACTACAGAAAATCTAGTAACTGACGAGGAATAATAAATGACAATATCAACAACAACAATTAAAAATTCTTATAGTGCCAACTCATCTACGGTAACTTTTAACTATACATTTAAAATTGCAGCAGATACAGAAATCGAAGTAATTATAAGAGCTTCAGATGGAACTGAAACAATAAAATCTAAAGGCACTCATTATAACGTAGCTGGTGTGGGAAACGCTGGAGGTGGATCGGTAACTTTTGTTGCGCAGCATACACCTCAAACTAATGAGACTGTTGTTCTTAGAAGAGTAACACCATTAACTCAAGGATTGGACCTGATCGAAAATGATCCAATGCCTGCAGAAAATATTGAAACTGCTTACGATAAATTAACTGCTATTTCTCAAGAATTACAAGAACAACTAGACAGATCAATTAAAGTTTCTAAAACATCAACTATTACAAATCCTGAGATTACTTCCGATGCTACACAAAGAGCAGGAAAACTTTTAGGTTTTGATAGCTCAGGAAATTTAGATAGTACGATTGACGGAACTGCAGTTCAAGCTAATGCAACGGCTGCTGCTAATTCTGCTACGCAGGCTGCATCTTCAGCCACTCAAGCTGCTAACTCTGCTGCTCAAGCTCAAAATGTTGCTGGTGGTGGAACGGTAAGAATTACTTCAAATGACACTACTGCTGCAGTTTTAAACGATAAACTTGCCGTTGCTGGTTCTTTAACAAAGACAACTTTAAACGCTGGTGGTAATGAACAAATTCAATTAGCCGTATCAGGTGGAGCTGAAGTTTATGGATTTAAAAAAAGTTACGTTCCTGCAACTTTAAATTTTGCGGTAACAGTAGTTTCTTCAGGTGGAAACAAATATGCAATCAACGGAGTTACTCAAGCTAATTTATTTTTAAAAGAAACTGACACTATTAGATTTGATATGTCAGATAGTTCAGTTGACGGACATCCTCTAAAATTATCAACCACTTCAAACGGCTCACACGGAGGCGGATCAACTTATTCGACTGGAGTAACTTATTTGCTAGACGGAGTTTCTGTTACTGAAGCTAATTATTATAACACAACAAATTTCAATGCAGCTACATCAAGAGTTTTACAAGTTGTTGTAGCAAGTGGAGCGCCAACTTTATATTACTTTTGTCACTATCATAGTGGAATGGGAGGACAATTAAATACAGTTGTTCCAGTAGATAATTTTTTACAAGTTCGAACGACCAATGGAGGTCAAAGCAACATCACCAATACTGAGTATGCCGCTTTTGATGATGTTTTATTAAGTGCAATAGGTTTTACCTTTTCACTCAACGCAAGCGGCAACTTAATAGCAACAATTTAATAAACGTAAAAAGGAGGTTTTCTAAATATGAGTGCTACAATTGATCTCGGGAAAATAAAAATTACGTGGCGTGGTACTTACAATGCCTCGACTGCTTATGTGGTGGATGATGCGGTTTATTATTCAGGTTCGAGCTGGATTAATAAACAAGCTGGAACTGGTCAAACACCTCAAAATAGTTCAGCTTATTGGGATAAGATGTCTCAAGGATCTGACTTAGGTTCTATATCAGGATTGGCTCAAGGTGATGTAATCTATTACAATGGATCAGATTTCGCTAGGTTAGCGGCTGGTACGTCAGGCTTTTCTTTAATTACAAAAGGAGCTGGACAAAATCCAGTTTGGGAAAGTGCTTCAGCTAACTTTGCTAGACAAATAAAATATTTTCAAAATGGTAGTGGTTTGAGTTTTAACTCAACATCTTTATCTGACTTGGGAATATCTCTAACTTTTGACAATCCTTTAAAATCAACAAACAGTTTAGTTAAACTTACTTTTAATACTATTTGGGGTTCAACTAACAACGCAGATGCTTGCGAAGGTGAGTATAGAGACGCTGCTGGAAATAAAATTACAAATGTAATTGGTAATCCTAATTTTCATTTTGGAGGCGATGAAAACAATTCATCTGACCACCAACACTCTTTTGCAAATGTTTGTTTGGCAACTGTATCAAGCACGACACCAATAGCTTATAGACCATTTATAAGAAGAAAAAATAATAATGGTCACACGGCATATCTTGGTCGTGAACACGATGATAGCGATAAATATCCAATTTTATTTATGATAGAGGAGTACGCAGTATGATTACTAGAGAACAAGCTGGTTATACTTTGGCTAAAGAGTATGAAGGTTGCGGTTTTTCAATTCGAATAAACGATGATGGTTTTAAATGGTCTGACATTATTTGGAATGAAGATAATGCAACTGCATTACCTACCGAACAAGAAGCTGAAAATTTATGGAATAATAAATGGAAAGCTGAATGGGACAATGAGCAAGCAGCAATTGCTGAAAAAGCAAATGTAAAAGCTAGTGCAAAAGCTAAGCTTATTGCTGGTGAACCTTTAACTGAAGCTGAAGCAGATACTATAGTTTTGTAAAATGCTCGAAACAGATAAAATAGTTCAAAAGCTGGACAAAGACGTAGCTTTAATCAAACAAAAGCTAGACATCTTAGAGAACAACCATCTTGCACATATCAAGAAAGATGTAGATAGAATTTTATATATTCTTGGTGCAGTTGGTTTGGTTGTATTAGGNGAACTCTTTGTCTTGTTAAATGCAGTTTTATAATAGAGGTATCAAAGCTCATCTATTAGCTGCGCAACATCTTATAGATGATGATCACTTTGTATTTACAAATTTTTGTGGGATCGGTCCGATCGATCTTGTCAGATTAAATATTCATTCAGGAAAGACTGAACTCTTTGATGTGAAAACAGATAACGATCGTGCGCATCGTAAAAGAGAGCATACGGAACTACAAAGAAAATTAGGAGTTAAATTTATTTATGTCAACTTACATAAGCGAACAATCAGAGTGGAAGGAAGAGTGGAAGAACTTCGAACTTGATGAGTTCAAATGCAAATGCGGATGCGAAACAGTAAAAATAAATTCAGATATGTTAGACTTAATACAAGAGGCAAGAAATGAACTTGGACCTCTTTCTATTAATTCAGGATTTAGATGCGAAGCGCATAATGCTTCAGTGTCATCAACGGGAGCTAATGGTCCTCACACTACTGGCAATGCAATAGATATTGGAGTTAAGAACTCTCAACATAGAAAACAATTAATAGATTGGTTTGCAACAAAAGTAACTGGTCTAGGAATTGCTAAATCATTTATCCATATTGATAACCTGACTGCTGATGATGGTTTCGATATGCGACCTAACGCTTGGAAATATTAAAATGTGGTTAAGTGCAATCAAACTAGCGGTTAATGCTGGTTCTCATATATATAAAAAGAAGCAAGAAACTAAAATGCGTATGGCTGATGCTCAAGCAGCTCACGCAGANAAGATGGCTAAAGGNGANCTTGAATACTCAGGCAAACTTTTAGAAGCAAGACAATCNGATTGGAAAGATGAGTTTGTTTTAATTGTTTTAACNTTACCAATNNTNGTAATTGCTTATGGAGTNTTNTCTGATGATCCAACTGCATCTGCNAANATAAAAGAATTTTTCGAACAATTCCAACAGTTNCCGTCTTGGTTCACTAATNTNTGGATNTTAGTTGTTGCATCTATTTATGGAATAAAAGGNACTCAGATATTCAAAGGTAAAAAGTAATGGCTAGAATAAAGTTCAAAGACTTTGTTCCAAGACCTAAACCAAAGAAGCGTCCAAGAAGGCACGCTAAATCTGTTTCAAAAAGAATACCAAATAAAAAAAAGTATAGAGGTCAAGGTCGATGAAGATCAACGAAAATACAAATATTGGATTACCACTTAGAAACCTAATCGGTTTGATAGGTGCAATAGTTATTGGTGCTTGGTTTGCTTTTGGTGTTATTGAAAGACTTAACAAATTAGAAACTGCAGATATTTTATTTAAAGAAGATCTTCTTAAACGTGCTGAACAAGAGCCAAAAAATTTAGAAATTTTTATGNTNNTGGAAGAACTTTTNAAACANACTGATAAGCANCANNNAAGNATAGATCAGAATATTCATACACAAATTAAATTAGATCATCTTGAAGAGCAGCTAACTAAAGCTTTGAAAGATATTGAAAAATTAAAAGACAAGGTTAGAGAGAATGGAAATAGTCATTAGTTTATTAATGTTTCTTGGTGAGCCACCAGTATTGAAAGAGCATTTATTAATGCCTTCAATAAGCAAATGTTTAGAAAAGAAAAGAATAGCAACTAGAAACTCTAATGCTGAGTATAGATGCAGCCGAGTTAAAGCAGTCGTTAAAGACGGAAAAATAATAAGTATTTCGAGTTTAGACTAATGGCAAAATATAGAGGCAAATCCGTTAAATTAAATAAAGTACAAAGAGGCGGATCTAAGAAATTCTTTGTATATGTGAAAGCAGGAAGCAAAGTCAAAAAAGTTTCTTTTGGATCTAAAACAATGAAGATCCGTAAGAACAACAAAGCAGCTAGGAAGAGTTTCTTAGCTCGTCATAGATGCAGCAACGCTGGTCCTAAAACAAAAGCTAGGTACTGGAGCTGCAAGATGTGGCGTTAATTTAACAATCAACCAATCCTTTAAATGAGACGTAAAAGGCATCGACCTATATTCGTGCGTAATTGTGATTATTGCGGAACGCAGCTTCAAACAAATGAGCCTAATTCCGATAGTTATGTGATCACAGCTGAGCATAAGATTTTTTGCAAAATACATTATGTAGGTGAAGAGCCAATTAAAGATTGTTTAGAGGATTATATTAGGAGTAAAAATGTACGGAAAATCGAAAAAGAAAAAGAGCAAAGGCGGTTACAAAGTGACTGCAAAGAGCAACTTCAAAAAGAGCAAAAAGAAAAAAAAGAAGTAAGACTTAAAAATCTTGCGAAGCTTGAAGCTTATCAAAAAGAATTAAAATTAAAACAATGGAGGCAACGTGCGTCTAAGTAAAAAACAGAAACGTATTGCAAGAATTGGTGGCAATAAAAATAAAATTGATGCTGCTGATTTTAGGAAATTAAGAAATGCCAAAAAGAAAAAAAAGAAAATCAAGCGTAAATAAATCAGGTAACTATACAAAGCCTGCTTTAAGAAAGCGTATATTTAATCGTATTCTCGCAGCCAATATTCAAGGAACGGCTGCAGGAAAATGGTCAGCACGAAAAGCTCAACTACTTGCTAAAAGATATAAGAAAGCAGGCGGAGGCTATAAGTAATGGCTTTAAAAAAAAGACAAAGATCCTTGAAAAATTGGGGGAAACAAAAATGGCGAACAAAATCTGGAAAAAAATCAAGCATTACTGGGGAAAGATACTTGCCTACTGCTGCCATCCGTTCGTTGACTGCTGCGGAGTATGCGGCAACGACAAG
>FUFK010041506.1_pt1 | contig 14661 bp, 16 predicted proteins | sample 1021851 | NCBI WGS metagenome assembly FUFK01 (sample SAMEA51879418, study PRJEB19060) | metagenome | reverse complement strand
ATTTTAAGCCCTTCAGCCCTAATAAAGCATACATCGTACATTGCATTGTGAAAAATCTTCTTAGAAGGGTAGTTTAGAATGGTTCTAAAGTAATCCATTACTTTTTTCCTATCCATATTACCTCCACCCTCATGAGCTATAGGGTAATATCCAGACCAACCCTCTACTGCTAAAGCTATACCAACTATCTTTGCTTGACCGGTTACAGAACCTGAACCCATAGTTTTTAAATTTGGGTCTTTGGTTTCTAAGTCAATTGCTATCTCATCGTAACTCGATAGGTCTTTGAACTCTTCAGGTGGCAGCCACTCTGTTTGAGGTTTAAATAATATCTTCACTCCCAATCACTTTCTATTTCTGTTGTCATTTCTTTATCAAATTTTATCTCTTTTAAATATGGTTTAATCATGTTCCAATATTCTACAGTAGGATAAGCAAAACAATGATCAGATCGCAACCAATGATCTATTGTAGTTCTTTTAATGATATTATCATCTAACAATTTTTTCTTATCTAAATTTTCTTTTAAGTATTTTAAGAATATATCTTTAGGTGGTAGGTGAGGTCTTGTTTTAAATTTTTCATCATACTCATTTATAAGATGTTGGTTATCTTTTAAGTGTTCCATGGCTACATCCATAGATAATGTTTTCTGCACAGGTTGTTTAGACTCTGATCTGTTTAGTTTACCTTTTAGTATTTTAGCTGCATATTTAAAACTGTTGTCCCCCTTGTCCATCGCTGTCGGAGTCCGATAAAACTTTTTTGATTGCGAGTCCGAACTCTCTTGCGATTTGTGGGACGATTGCGTTACCGAGGGTTTTGATTCTGTTGGCTCTGTCTTTGTCCAATTCATAGGAAATCCCATTAGGAACTCCACAAAGGTCGGATTCAATTTGCCACCAGGTTTGTTGTGTTTCAGTGCTACTTGTGGAAGTAGTTTCCGACTGTTGTTGTTTGTTATCGGATTGTATGCCATGTCCTTCCAATCCCTTTGTGTTGGTGTTGGATACATCTTCTCTAGATACAGCATTGCGTCCGACAGTTTCGATCCGTACGTTATCCCTGATCCCTTTCTCCTCGACACGAAACCTCCAGACTTTGTTCTCTCCACCAAGTGAGATTGTTCTCCCCCTTCCTCGCAGACTCTCGTTGGTGTCGGATACATCTTCACTGCTGCTGTTAAATTGTGTTGAGCTGCTGCTTTCATTCCTTTTCTCTTGATTAATGTTTCTGGATTCTCCTGTCCCGATGACCTCGGTGTCGGATACATTCTCTTCTCCTCTTCTTGAACTGCTACTGTCAATGGTTTCCCTCCTTGCTTGTATTTCTTCGTTCTCTCCGATGCTGAGTCTTGTGTTGGTGTTGGATACATCTTCATGTCCGTTATCGGTTTTCCGTATTGAACTTGTTCCGATAGACTTCCCGGTGGAACTGTTTTCCTTCCTATGCTTTTCCTCCACTCTGTTCTTTTCTTCATTGCATCTGGACTCCGCTGCGAGTAGTCCGTTGTGCTGGGAGTGAGCCACAATCCAGACTCTGTACCTTTGGTGCCAAGCACCGATGCCTGAAGCTGGAATAAGGAAACATTGGACTTCGAAACCTTCACTTTCCAATTGGTCTTGCACCTGTCTGAGTACCATGCCGTTTTGGAGGTTAATAATTCCTTGCACATTCTCCCCAATAACGAATTCGGGTTTGATCTCCCTAATGAGTCTAAGCATTTCTGGCCAGAGATAGCGGTCATCGTTTGTACCTTTTTGTTTTCCTGCGACGCTGAAGGGTTGACATGGGAACCCTCCCACAACGACATCTGCTGAGTATTCTTTTCCTTCGACATTTTTTATATCCTCCTCTATTGGTATGTTAGGAAAGTTCTTACGTAGAACCTTCTGACAGTATTTATCTTTTTCGACAAATTTTACAGTTTCAAAAAATCCAGTAGAGTCTAAGCCTAAAGCAAATCCTCCTATACCTGAAAATAAATCAAGAACTTTTAGTTTTCTTTCCATCTTTCAACTTTTTTATTTCTAATTGACAATAATGTATTATCTTTTCTAAGTCTTGTATACCGTTTTTATTTTTATAACGGCAAACATATTTCACAACATTGCCTTGAAAGAACGAAAGATCATTCTTTGAAATAAATTCATACGGCTGTATGTGAAAAGATTTATAATGAGATCCCCCAATTTGTTTATCTTGTGGAAAAGCTTCTTCAAATATATCTTTAGATGTCATAACCCCTTTCTGTTTTTGCATAAATTATATTTAACTCTTTCTTAGCTCTAGTAACACCAACATAAAATAACCTATGTTCATCATCAGGGTTATCTAAATACTTATAGTATGCTGCATTACTTAAATCAGTTATCAAAACTACGTTATCTCTTTCATTACCTTTTACCCCATGAATAGTTGATATTTTAATTCTAGGGTCTTTAGATAAATCCTCTCCTTTTTTAATTAATTTCTGTATCTTACTTATTTCATGATCTCCTAAATCATCAAAAGCAATATACCACTCATCGTCAGTTTTTAAACCATATTTTTCTTTTAAAGTATCCATGTCATAAAAATCTTCTTTAGACATGTGTTTCATACTTTTTAAGTCTACATTTTTAGACATTTTATTAGTTATCTTTTTATAATCATTATAATGTAGAGGGATGCCTTCTCTTAATTTATTCCAATTTTCTATTAAAGAATAAATGTTCTTAACTCTTGGAGTTGAATTTCTACGTTGAAAATAAAAGTCATTTTGATCTAGATAATAAGCTATTTTTTCTAGAAATAAATTTGTTCTAGCCAATATCAACCATTCTCCTTCTGATAAGTCTACCTTATCTATTTCCCAATGATATTTAACTTCTCCCAAGTCTTCTTTTGGAACCCAATTCTTTTCTACTCTGTTCTTAACTTTTTTAATAATATTGTTTGCAACATTAAATATTTTTTGAGGCACCCTATAAGATTGTTGAAGAATAACTTTTTCTCCTTCAAGATTAATAAAACTATCTGCGTCTGCACCATTCCATTTGTAAATAGCTTGGTCATCATCGCCTGCAATAATAGATTGTTTAGAATTTTTTTCTAATTTCTTAACGATGTCCCATTGTATTAAACTCAAGTCTTGTGCTTCATCTACAAATATGACTTCAAACTTTGGACTTTCTCCTTTGTCTAAAAATTTTTCAAGCATATCAATATAATCAATTAATCCTTTTTGTTTTTTGTAACGATATAATTCTTTATTAATTATATCTAACTTATCGTATGTAAGGTTATAGCTATTACCGTTTTGATTATATAAATCTATTGGAGACATTCTTTTATTTCTAGCTAAACTAATTAAAGAAATATAAGGATCCTTAGAATGCAATACACCTTCGTGGTCATGATCATATCTAATACCTTCAAACTCTATCTGTAGATCTCTACCTAAGTCTCTATAATCTTTTTCTTGCATTACATTTTCTTTCTTCAGTCCTAATATATTAAAACAAAATGAGTGAAGAGTTCTAAAATATGGTAAGTCTTTTTCTGTTAAATTAAACTTATCCATAGCTCTACTCTTACCCTCTTGTGCAGCGTTTCTTGAAAACGTAAAATAACCTATCTTACTTGGTTCAACTTTTTGTAATACTTTCTCTAGTTCATTCATTAAATAGTAAGTTTTGCCTGTACCCGGTGGTCCGTAAATTATCTTTCTCATTAGTAATTATCCTTGCTAAAAGTTTTTTGTTTATATGTTTGTGTTTTTTTATCAAACCTAGCTACTACAAAGACTGAGAGTTTAGTTTTACCAACTCTTTTTGTAAAACAATGTAAGTGATCTTTTAACATCTGTGATGTTCTTTGATACTGCACTTTCCAATGTCTACGAGATAGATATTGATGAAAAAAATTGTCGAATACAAAGTAATGATATTCATCCTTTGTATATGTCCCACCGTTTTTAAGATCTTCAAAGTCATCTTTCTTAACTCTATTCAAACAGTAGTCTTCTAAATAATTTTTAAGTATGTCCTTGGTTCCTGTTCCCTCAGCTGGCTCCGTTATCTCTGCGCCTTCTAATAAAATATTAGTCTTTTGTTTCCATTCGTTTGTCTTTAATGTTGGTGGATTAAATCTAAGTTGCTTGACACATTCTTCTTGAAATAAGGCTTGATTAGTTAAATGTTTTGCAGAGTCTAAATATAATCTATCTCCATCTACATTCATGTAATAATATGGCTCCTCTAAATTAACGACTTGTAAATCTGTTAAATTAGGAAACACAGCTTCTTGTCCAATACCAAACTTTCTTGTTTTACATAATTTTTTATCACATAGACTACACATTGGTTGGTCATTACATTTATAACCCCAATCTTTTTTGTCATGTTGTTTAGTAATTATGTTTACTTCTGTATCAGACAATGGTTGTTCCATCGCACTTTCATTAAATATAACTATCTTTGATTTCCAATTCTGTGGCCATTTAGACTTAGCATATACACCATAATGAAATAGAGCATTATTCCTACCACCCTCACCAACTCTGTTTTGCATCATTAATTCAATACATGGTGGTCCATCACTATATTCTGATTTTGGTCTTTCTACTTTTATTGTTTCAATATCTATAACTTTTGTATCTTCATACAAATTAAAAAAACCATCTAGTGTAACAGCATTTCCATCTTTATCAAAAGCATATCTTGTTGTTCTATCACCATTAAAGTATGGTAAATTTAAAAAATTTCCTGTATCATCTTTAGATTTTAATTCACGTTGTTTTGGAAAAACTTCTGATCCACCATAACCTAATACAGATCTAATCTCATTTAACTTATCTTGCATCAGTGCAGCAGATACATAATCAGATGTGAATAAAAATACGTGTGCACCACCTGACTTAGATCTAAATACTATTAGTGGTAAATTTAAATTTTGAATTTTGTTTATTAATTGTTTGTGATCAAATCCAGCATAAGAATCTATATCTATGCAACCCCATTTACATTTGTTTTCATCATTGATTGGTATGACACCTAAACTATCTGTGCCTTCTAAATGTTTTTGCCATAACTCATCTGTAACAGGTTCTCGTTTGACAAATGATTTACCTTTTATTTTTGTTCCATTACTAATAGACTCTGTAACTTTAGTGACACCATGAGCACGATCTAATCCTTCAAATATTTCTGTAAACTTTCTAATATTTTCCATAGCTTTTTTAAGTGGGCGGATCCACGCTAGCTTAACCGCCCACTACCTAGGATTCTAGTAGTTTGAAGAACCTTGTTTTATTGGTTCATCTGAGCTATGTTTAGCCTCAATCTCACCCTTACCTACACTAATAGCGAAACTCTTAGCCATGTCGTAGATACCTTTGTCTGTGACAGGACCAACTTTTTCTACATCCCAACCAAACCATGTTCCTTTGTCATTAGACATTTGAACAGTCTTTAGTTTATAAATGTGACTATAAGTAGGCGGAGTAAACAAACCATTTTTACCCTGCATTTTTAAACCCATCATCATTGAATTCCATTTTCTACTAACTTTAAGCTGAGTAGACTTCATAGAAATCAAAGCAGATTGAGGAGTATCACCTAGCTGCAACACAAAGTGATTCGCAGTGTTATCAAGATAGTTCCCATTTGGTAATCTATCTTTATACGATTTGTCCCTAGTGGTTTGACTAATTATATCACTGTCTGCTTCATGTATTGCTACAGGAGCACCAGTGCTTTGTCCTCGATCTTGCCATTCGATGTACTGTCTTTTGTAATGACATGGTACAACGTTGACCTCATCGAAGAGTTGATTAGTAACCGTGTTTATGATTTTGCCGGGTTCAGCGCCCTCGACATATTTACCATCTCTTTTGTTAACCTCTGGAGATAGTTGTCCCAAAATCTTTAAGAAAGGTAACGCAAGATCTTCTTGCGATATATTTTGAGCACCTTGATTTGCGTCAGCTTCAAACGTGTTAACTGCTAACGCTCCTTCTTTTTTTGTTGCTACTTGGTTCATGTTACTTGTTCCTTTTTATTGTTGTTTTATTCTCCGAAAATATTCCGAAGATTTCCGTTGGCATNTCTTTNCCTGCCTCAATACGNTCACGGACTAACGCTTTCAGAGTCATGGGTTCAACCTTCATCTTCTGTGTCGGTTGGAACCCTTGACCCCTCGCAAGTTCAGCATAATCAGCTGCCTTGTTATCTTCGTTGCGACCAAAGGATACGGATATCTCGTTTTTGATTATATCCCCTAGCCCATTTTCACGAAGCCAGTTAAACGCCGCCTCTTTGTTTGCTTCCGTAATGGTAGCACGATACGACGTTGAAACCTTTAAATGAGAACCATCATGCAGTTTTAATTCTGCAAGTCCCATCTCTGACATCATAGTTGGTATGATGTCACCAGAAACTTTTTGTATTTCTGACTTTAAACCTTTTACATTATTTTCTTGATCTTCAAGTTGTTTTTGTAAAGACTCTAACTTCTCTACTTGATCTGCAAGAGACTGTATACCTTCAGTCTTTTTCATTGCATCTTGTTGATCTTCTTCAAAATTAATTGTGTTTGATGTTACATCAATTGTCATCTATTTCTCCTTTCTCGTATAAGTTAATTTTAATAGGATAATATGTTCTTTCTTGTTTATCCCATTTAAGCAAATTGTATTTACCATTTGTAATATCAGACACAATAGAACATGCAACACCAATTATTGCTGGATCACCAGTTAATAATAAATAATCTTCTTGTTTAAAATTTTTAAGAAGACTTCGTAATTTATAAATTAATGGACCTGGAGAAAATATTATTTGAGAATCTTCTGGTAACAAAAATTTAAATTGACCAAACTTAGATGCACCCATAATATTTATTTTTGGGTTGCCAAATTTAGTACCAGCTATNTCTTGTATTACATANACTATTCTTTCTGACATGACTTGACATATAGATCATCTTNAAATATATGTCAACCCATACAGGAGAAAAAATGAATTATAAATTTAAAACTAAACCNTANGCACATCAANTAACTGCGTTAGAAAAATCTTGGAATAAAGAAACCTTTGCTTATTTTATGGAAATGGGTACTGGTAAAACTAAAGTATTAATAGATAATCTTGCCATGTTGTATGACAAAGGCAAGGTAGATGGTGCCTTAATTATTGCTCCAAAGGGTGTTGTAAAAACTTGGTATGAACAAGAGCTACCAACACATTTACCAAACCATATTGAAAACACAAAAGTTTTGTGGCAATCCAACATAACGAAAACACAAAGAGAAAAATTAGAATCTTTATTTGTTTTAGGTCAAGATTTACATATTTTAATTATGAACGTAGAATCTTTGTCTACAGATAAAGGTGTTAAATTTGCATCTAAATTTTTAAACTCACATAAAACAATAATGGCAATTGATGAGTCTACAACAATTAAAAACCAAGCTGCAAAGAGAACAAAAAATATAATTAATTTAGGAAAGTTTGCAAAGTACAGAAGAATAATGACTGGTTCACCAATTACTAAAAATCCACTAGATTTATTTAGTCAATGCGAGTTCCTTGATCCGTGGTTNTTGAACTTTGACTCATTCTATGCTTTTCGTAACAGATACGCAAAGATGAANACTATGCACTTACATGGTAGATCAATACAGATAGTAGATGTNTTNCAAAATNTNGGNGAGTTATCCGANAAGGTNANAGGTTTTTCATACAGAGTATTNAAAGAAGATTGTTTAGATCTGCCTCCTAAAAATTTTATTAANAGACATGTAGCTCTNACNCCTGACCAAAAAAGAATTTANGAACAAATGAAAAAAGANGCTATGGCNATTCTTAATGGTAAGGTNACAACNACCATGACTGTGCTTACACAATTGATGCGTTTACATCAAATTACTTGTGGACATTTTACAGCTGACGATGGTTCTACTCAANCAGTTGAAAGTAATNGAATAAANGANNTNATGTCTATTCTTGAGGAGATAGATGGNAAAGCNATTATNTGGGCTAATTATCAATTNAGTGTTGGTGAAATTATACAAAGAATAATTAAAGAACANGGTAAGGACTCTTATGTTCACTATTATGGNTTNACCTCNCAAGAGGATAGGCAAGANAATATTCGTAAATTTCAAAACGACCCTAAGTGTAGATTTTTAATNGGCACACCACAAACTGGTGGTTATGGAATTACACTTACACAAGCCAACACTGTGATTTATTATTCTAATGGTTATGATTTAGAGAAGAGATTACAATCAGAAGACAGAGCACACAGAATAGGTCAAAAGAAAACTGTAACTTACATAGACTTAATCGCTGAAGATACTGTTGATGAAAAAATTGTGAAAGCATTAAGAGATAAAATTAACATTGCATCCGAGGTCATGGGTGAAGAACTAAAGGAGTGGATATGATTACACCGTTTCACATTGCAGCAGCAACACCTATAAAACTTTTGTTTCCAAAACAGTTTAGCTTGTTATGGTTTTCAATTGTAAATGTATTGATAGATATTGAGGTTGTTTATTACTTTTTAACAACAGGATATCCTAGTCATAAATTCTTCCACAGCATCTTAGGTGTATCTATCATAGGGTTTGGTTGTTTTTTTCTTTCTGTTTTATTTAAACAAAAAAAGTTACCAAGTTTTTTAGGGTGTATTATTGGAGCTTACTCTCATCATGCGATAGATTATTTTTGGTACAACTGGGGGTTGTACGGCATGTATTAAAAACCGTTGGTATTGCTTGTGTATAACTTTAATTATTTTCTTGATATCCTATATTATCCATGATACTATCTTTTTATAAATATATAGGAGAATAAAATGAGTAAATTATACTATGTAAAATGTGATGATTTTATTTGTGATGTCACAGATAGACATGATCATGCAAAACAATTAGTTATCGAGTACCAAAAAGATGACGGTGTTGGTAAATATAAAGTTCAGTATTCAATTGGTAATTCTGAAATTGTAGTTACTACATTTAATAAACATAGAATGAAAAAGTTTTTAAACTTAACTAAGGAGGGAGTTTAATGATTAGATATATAGGCGTCGAAAAAGATACACCTAATTTTCCAAGAGTATGGGGAGAGGGTGAAACACATACTGAAGCTAAATTACAATGTGAGATAGCTTTAAGGGAAAAGTTGTTAGGTAAATTAAAAAGAGGTTGTAGAGAAGATTTTGCTCAACCTGAAAGATACATTATTAAGGAAGAAAAAATTTAAATTTGGGGCAGTAGTGGGCTTCTGGTAGTTCCTGCTATCTAGGTTGGTTCGGTTTTATTTGTTTACCCGTAAGCAAACCAACCACCACTACACTAAATCTTTTGCTTTACCTATTATGGGTTTATATTTAGTTTTACCTTCTGATTTGTAGGCATGTAAAAATTGTTTTCTTGGTTGGTCAGATGTGTAGCTACAATGTATCCACCCACTATTAGGTTCACCAGGAGTATAGAACTCTAATATTAATTGATCAAATTCTAGGTTTGCATAAATCCAATCAGCTAATTCAGCATTGTCAGTTCCCATACACTCAAAATCTGCCGCCTCAGCTTTTGCATGTTGGCTGTTGACTGAGCTGCCGATCTTAATACACAGCTGCTCGCTACGGAACCCGCTCGTCACCTTGACCCTACCAAAGTGATCACGTACCGGTTGCAGTATATTTTCACAAAGTGCTTTTAGTTTTTCTATCTGACCTGAGTTTGGATTGTTATTGATGTCTAACCTTATTGCAGTGTCAGATTTAATTAATTCTTGAAGGGTAAAATTACGACTTAAATTCATTGTATCATGTTCATGATCAAGGCAAGTATTATAGCTCCGCCTCCACCCATGATCATTCTCTCCATCCTTGTTACACGTTCTTTGATTTCTTTTATTTGTTCGAACGTTTGCTTTTGCATTATTCTACAAAGCTTTTCATGATCCTCTATTTTTTGTAGTGCAGATTTTTTAGCCATTATGTCCTCATTGCTATTTCTTGTTCTTCTGGTGATAATAGAGCCCTCTCGGTTCTACTTAAATTAGTCATAATGCCCGTGTTCGTCGGTGCTTGAGCCAAGAGTCTTGTATCTATATTTTGTGGTGGTGGTAAATCATCTACTTTTGGTGTTTGTGGTATCATAGATAAATCTATTTTTGGTTCATCGGGAAAAAACTGAAAACTTTTTTTTCGTTCTCTAAATAAATTTGGTAGTTCTGATTTCTTTTCAACTGAAGATCTAGAAGGTATAGATGCACCATCATCTGGTAATGTAATAAATATACTACCACCTAATTTTGCAAGAATAACTGCTGCTTGTTTACTGCCTGTTTTTAAATTTTTTAAAGCAAGAAGTTCTTTTAAAGAATTAGGGTCTAATAATGCTCTTGCTATTACTCTATTAGATGCAGCTGTAAAAATTCTTCTACCAGCTGTAAATAATCTACCAGCTAATGTAAACTGACCAAGTCTTGCTCTAATTAAATCTGTTAATGCACTACCAACAACCCCTTGCTGTGCAGCAGGTGCTTTTCTACTAGCTATTTGTAGAGCTTTATTTAAAGTTTCTAAGTCTTTAACATAATCTTTTCCAAATATCTCTGTTAAGGCTGTTTTATAACCTCTCTCTCCTCCACCACCATTTAGATACTTATTAAAAGCATCAGCATCTAAAACTCTATCTAAACTTAATTTATCTGATCTTCTAAAAACTCTTTCATTTAAATCACTTAATACATCTCTTTGAAATTTTTGATATATTGTTGGGTTTTTTTTTAAAATATTTTTTAATGTTCTTATTTCACCAATGTTACCGGGTTTATAAATTTTATTAAAAATCTCTTGTGGTGATGCATCTAATAATCTTCCTTCAAAAGATCTATTTAATTCTTTTTGTGTATTTGTAAAAAGTTTATTTGTTTTTTCTATATTAGCTTTTAAACCACCTATTCTTTTTATCTGATCAAACTCTGCTCTATTAAAAAATACTTTTAATATTTTTTCATAATCTTTCATAAAAGCATTGTGTTTGACTAGGTTGGGTTTACCTGCTTGATCTAAAACTTTAGATTTGTAAAAATCAAATATAGAATTTTTATAAGCATTCATCGCATCAGGCGATTGACTTATAACATCATGAACTTGTTTAGCTACTTTATCTGCGCCAACACCTTTTTTAAAAGTTGTTTCAAATATAGCCTCATCACCTACCTTTAAGACGTTTCCTACTTCTCTATTTGTTATCTTAGCTATAATATCATTGTTTAATAATTCTTTATTTCTAATAACTAAGTCATTAAATCTTTGTAATTCATTAAGATATTCTGGTCCTGCATCTTTTTTAACTTGGTTAGTAAAAGCATTTTTTAAAGTTTTTAATACACCCACTGCAACATCATCTCCTGCTGCTAAGCCTTTTTCTGAGTTTCTAATTTTTGAACCTAATGTTGATATTGTTTGTCTTGCACTAGCTAAAGGAAGAGTTGCATTAGGGTTTTCTAAAATTTCTAAAAATTCTTTTTTAAATAAACCCTCTATTTCAGCTAACTTAATAAAGTCTTGTTTTTGTTGATTTGAAAGTTTGTTTATAGCATCTGATATTATTTTTGTGTTAATTGATTTTAATTTAGTTACGTCATCTAACTTTGCTGCAGCCTCTGCAACTTCTTTCTTATAGTTATCACTTAATTGACTTATAATATTTCTAAACTCAACTCCTGTAGTTTTTAGATTACCATCAGGTAATTTAAACACAGATTTAGTTAATAAATCTTCAGACGCTGTTTGTCTTTTAATTAAATTTTTNATTACGTNNGTNTTTCTNTCATCTAAAACTTTNNCTATATCTTTNCCNGTATCATAAGTAGAACCAGTAGCANTACCAAATTTATNNTTTANTAATTTAAAATAANNATTTAAAGCNNTNGCTTTTTCTAGTGATGCTTCATTAAATTCTTTTGTGTAACCTAATCTTCTTACATCTTCAAAAGATTTTTGTATGGCTAATAAATCTTTGTCATCAGCTGCTTCTGCTAGTGTGTACTTTAATTTAGATTTTATTCCTGCATCTTCTAGTTTTAAATTTATTTCGTCTGAAATTTCTTTAGCCTCTTTAACTTTTGCAGATTCAGCAGTTTTAATTCCTTCATCTACATTACCAAAAATTCTACCTTTTAATATATTGGTTGCTCCTTTTATAATTTTAGCAGCACCCACACCAAGAACCCCTGCTCCTGCAGAAATACCAGCCGCTTTAAGTGCTTCATTTAATAAATCCATATCAGATAAATTTAAATTAGCCCCATACCTTTGACCTAATTTTAACCTTAAAAATTCACCTATACCTGCAGCAACAGAACCTGCTGCTATCCCTGCGGGTATGAAACCACCTGTTTTTACAGTAGCAAAAATAGTTGCAGCTAAATCGGGAACTAAAACCATAGCATCACCACCTAAATCAGCGATGTCACCGAAGTCTAAGCCAGGTTTATCCACCAAAGCATATTCTTTTGTATTTGGGTTAAAATATTCCAACTCTCCAGTGTCTGGTCCTACTCTTACGTCTATGTCTTGTTTGAATGCGGTCGATAAAACATTTTTTACTGCAAGAGCTTTTTGTTCTTGATTTATTCCTAAAGATGCTGCAAATCTCGCTTTACTACCTGCTGGATCGTTTACAGATACCCCTCCTTGTTTAGCTAAGTCAGCAGTGGTTGGTTTAAAAGAAACAAAATCTAATTCTGTCTTACCCAACATCATATCTTCAGGAGATACAATAACTTGCTCCGCCTCTTCGAATTTTTCTTTTGCTATGTTAGGAAAGAATCTTTGATAGAACTCAGTTTCACCTACACCTTTGTTTTTAAATTCTTGATTATATAACTGTTCTGCTAATTGCACACTAGGGATATTTGCAGAGTCAGGATTTTTTTCTTTATACTCTTTAACATTAGGAATAGAATCTAATGTTTTTTTAGTAATTAATTTTTGAATAGTTTCAACTTCTTGAGCAGAAGGAGTATCTCCTTCAATTTCTATTATACCTAAACCTTGTACATTAATTTTAGCCATTATGTTTTAACTTCTTCTTCTTTACCATTTATTATTTGGAAAATTTTTCCATCTCTAAAAATATATTCTGGTACACCTGATGGATCAGTTTTATCTGAATCCTTTGAAGTATTTATAAGACTAAAACCTTCAAAATTTAAATCTTCACCTGTCAATTGTTTATAAGCAAAAGCTGCATTTCTATTTCTTAAATCCACAGCATTAGCTAAAATTTGAGCAGTTCTTTCAGGGTCAGCTCCTATACCTATCTCCTCCATCTTTAGTGCAATATCTCTATCAGTAAATCTTCCACCTGGTTCATCAACTCTAGCCATTAAATATGCTAGATTAATAGCGTTAGATCTTATTTGTCCATATTTAACTGAATCTGCAAATATACCTTCTCCAAGATTTTTTCTTAAATAATCATCAATAGCTGTGCTACCTGTATTAACAAAATTTTGTTGGAAACCTGTCGCTTCAGCTAATTGTTGTAATTGTGCACCAACGCTGTTTAAAGCATTAATAACACCTCCAACTGTTCCTACTTTAGCACCCTTTAAATTATTTAAAAGAGTGTTAGCAACATTGTTCATAGCAAAAGTTGAGTTCTTTAATTCCATGCCTTGTTCTATGAATTTTTTGTTAGTAGGCACATTACCTTGTGAAATTGATTTTATAGTTCCATCATCACCAAATTCTATATTAAAACCCGATCCTTTAATAGTAGCTGCTGTAACATAATCATTAAAAGCCTTGGTTCCTGGTTCAAGACCCATGGCTAGAGCATTTTTAACTGCTGCAGTTTTAGTTTCTGGTTTAGCTGTGGCTAACGCTAATGCAAGTTCATTTGCAAATTCTTTTTCAGCAAACTCTTCTTTTAATTTTTTATCTATATCCATTTGAGTTGCAGCAAGTTTTAATTTTCTTCCAAAAGCATCATCTGCTTCTTTTTGTTCAAACATAGTTTTGGCTGGGTCTTTTGCTGCCGCTGCAGCTGTAGATATTAAACCGCTAAGTCCACTACCAGTTGGTGACCTTGATGCAAGATTTAATCCAAAGTCTATTAAAAATCTAGATAGATCTGGTCTTGTGTTTCTATTTTCAAAAGCTTTTAATAGTTCAGAACCTGGACTGAAGATTTCTTTTGTTGTGATACTTGGAGTATCTTGTTTGATCTCTCTAGTTCCTAGTGGTGGGAAAAAGTCTGTTGGGTATTGTGTCAAAGGATTATTACCAACAGAGCCAGCCTCTTGATAATTCTGTCTTGGCTTATCAAGACCTGATGTAATACCAGTTCCTGCAGAACCTCCCATTTTAAACATAGGCCTTCTTAATACTCTGTTCATTTTTTAATTCCCAAATAATGGTCTTGGGTTGAACGCACCATATATACCAGCAAGTGTTGAACCAACACCTAATGCTGTTTGTAATGGAGTAGGGTTAGGAACGTTTGTCGTAGCTGTTCCTGTACCTCTCATACCACCCATGATACCGGTTGTTATATCTGCAAATCTATTTAACTCTTCTTGTGGTTGGAATGCAGCCATTCTTGTAGCTTCTCTTTGTGCATCAAGTTCAGCTTGTCTTTGAGCT
>FUFK010040603.1_pt1 | contig 14664 bp, 8 predicted proteins | sample 1021851 | NCBI WGS metagenome assembly FUFK01 (sample SAMEA51879418, study PRJEB19060) | metagenome | reverse complement strand
ATCGAACCCCTGACCTCAACGCTGCCAGCGTTGCGCTCTCCCAGCTGAGCTATGGCCCCAAGAAGTTCCTGATATTACCTAAGTATATTTTTGAAGTAAATCTTTATTCAATCTAAATTTATAACCGAACCCGGGCTAGGAGCAATGAAATTATCCATATTTATATTGCTGATAGCCTTATCTAGCCTTTCTTTTGGCTCCAACGTATCCTCATCAGTGAGCTTAAAAGTTGCCCAGTGCATTCCAAAACTATTTTCAGCCCCAAGATCTAACATTATTTGAACAGCATCTTCTGGATTGACATGACTTTCAGCCATAAACCACTCTGGATCATATGCTCCTATCGGAATAAAAGCATACTTAGGTGAACCTAGTTTCATTCTGGTGCTCTTAAAATCCTCAGAATAACCAGTATCGCCTGCATGAAATATTGAAAAATCATTAAACTCAAAANACCACCCTCCCCATAAACTTTTGTTTCTATCAAATANNCCTCTCTTTGACCAATGCTGAACNGGAGTGAANGTTATNTTAAGNTCGTCTGATAAATATCCTTCCCACCATTCATACTCATAGACATTTTCTATTTTTTGTCTTTCTAAGAGCNTNTTNTCTCCAGCAGGCACTANAAAAATGGTNNTTGAGTTTAATNANTAAAGATCTTTCAAAGATCTGATATCTAAATGNTCNTAATGATTATGACTTATAGTTATAAAGTCAATTTCAGGTAGTTGTTTTAAAGGAATTGCTGGAGGAATAAGTCTTTTGGGTCCTATGTTTTTAAATGGAGATGCCCTGTCAGAGAAAACCGGATCAGTCAAAATTGTGATGCCATTTTTCTTTATTAGGAAAGTAGAGTGCCCCACCCAGACTCCATAATTATCATCTTCTTCAAAATCTAAGCTTTCCCAATCATTTGATATTTCAATGTAATCGATCTTTGTTTCAATATCATCTGTAGCCCACTTCAAGAGATCCTGGAATGATTTTTCAATTGGTTTTCCGTTGGTATTTTCATAGTCTGAAAGAACTTCACTCGAATTAAAAACAAAAAATATAATTAAAATACAAATTTTGCTAAATCTCATATACTTTTCCATAAGTAAAATAAAAAACATNTAAGTTGATTGTATAAAATTCAGTATAAAAGAAATGATTATGAGGAAAAAATTAAGACTGATGATAATTTACTAAAAATTACTCTGCGTAATGTTTTTCTTGGTCATCATTAATATATTTAATNTCCGCACAGAATTCTGCNGTTGGTCTTATTAAAAGTCTNTNAAGACCAATTGGCTCTCCAGTCTCCATGCAATAACCATACTCACCTGTTTTAATTCTTCTTAGAGCAAAGTCAATTTTTCTTACAAGCTTTGACTTTCTATCAACTATTCTTAAATACAATTGTGAATCCATTTCAAAAGAGGCTCTATCTGCTTCATCTTTGCACTCTGGCGGAACNCTCAATCTTTGTCTTGCATCTTCAATTTCAGTCAAAGCTTCGGACTTTTGATCATTAAGTTGAGCTGAGAAAAACTCAAGCTGCTCTTTAGCCATATATTTTTTTGCTGGCATTCTTAGAAGTTTTGCTTTTGTTAACATAAATAGATTACTCGAATAAAAAGAAGCANGTATTAGACATTAATATGTTAAAAATTTCAACACAAATNAATAAAAAAAGGGGTCCAATCAGACCCCTTTAAATTTAGGAGAAAAATAAGTTAGAAAGTTGAAACTATGCTAACAAATACTCTTCTACCAATTACATCATAAACACCAGGCTCAGTATTTCCATTAAAGTTACTATGGAAATAAGGAGGATTTTCATCGGTTAAGTTATTAATACCAAATCTAAATGTGGAATTTCTAAAATTGTACGATGAAACAGCATCTATATATGTTGTTGCTTCAGCAGTAGCATCTTGTGTAACTGCAGGATGTCGCCAAACATCATCAGATTCACCGATACCTCTAATACTTAAAGCTGTTGTCCAATTATCTCCTTGAACACCGGCTGAAAGAACATATCTGAATTCAGGATATACAGCAAAACCATCTGCTGTTCCTACATAATCTTTTCCTCCACCAAAAGTGAATTCTTGCTCATATGAATTGTGCAAAGTCGCATCAAATGAAACAACATAACCAGATATCCTTCTCATATCTAAATCGCCAGATTTTGCTAATGCAAAGTCAATACCATCAGATGAGAAAGTACCTTGGTTACCCCATGGAGTTTCTATATCCCCNGGATATCCAAAATAATTCAATCCATTNGGACCAAAATCTGAATCATCATTCAAGCCATAATCGATAAATGTTCCACAGCTGCCTGTTGAAAAATCCATGACAGGTTGTGATAGACAATCTAAAAAGATTAAATTAGCAATTGGTAATGCAATAACGTCATCAATCTCTATATTCCAGTAATCNACAGCCAGTGAAAGGCCATCAANTAAGACATCTTCCATTACAAGACCAACAGAAAAGTTTNNTGANTCTTCNGGAGANAGATCACCGTCAGCATAATACTCATGATAAGACTGCCATCCAAAACCATATTCNCCAGCATCTGTTGGATCAAAACCTAATGCGACNCAGTTATCATAGATAGTCTGAGATATTGAGCCTGCAGCAAGTCTTCTATCAGCTAACTCACATGGTAAATCGATGACAGGNAAAGTTGTGCTTGCACTTGTATTTAANTCAGAAACATTAGGCGCTCTNAATCCAGTACCAAGTGTTGCTCTTAATCTCATGTTTTCTTGAATTGTGTAATCAACTCCAACTTTGAAAACAGTGCTTGAGCCAACAGTATCGTAATCAGAGTATCTCACAGACATATCGACGTTAAGATCATCGTTAACATCCATAAGATATTCACCAAATACTTCCATGACACTAAATCCTCCTCTTAAAGGATCAGAGGCACCACCTGTAGTTAAACCCTCAGCACTAAATTCATCAGGTTTGAAATATCCGTATTCTTGCCTCTTTTCAACACCAACAGCATAATTTTCACCAGAAACGACATATGAAATCATGTCAAAATCTGCACCAGATTGATCTTTAAGTGATCCAGCTGTTAAGAAAGCCATTTGCTCTGGAGTGATGCTTCCAAATTCTCCAAATGGGTTTAGCACACCAGGGCATGAAGAATTAGCTTCACATGCAACTGGGTCAACAGCTATTGCCCATCTATCAAATCTTCCATAATTTAGTGTTTCATCTACTTGCTCTGTTTCACCAAAAGATAAAGATAAGTCATGATTTAAGCCAAACATTTCCCATGTTAGTCCTGTGACTAGAGAGTATGCATCAACAGTTTGCTCGAATAGTCTTCCTCCAGACTCTTCAAATCTTCTATTGATTCTTACACCAAGATCACATATAGCACCACCAACAGGTATCACATTCCCATTTCCATCAANAAGTTCACCATCACCGGCAGTATTTGCACAGTTGACAGATCCAAACGGGTTGTAAGGATTATTTGCAGGAACAAAATCATTATATTGAAGACCATTATTAGGCGTTTCAACAGATGGATTCACAGCAAAAGATGCATCTGGAGCAAGTCTTTGATGGGAATATCTTCTATTGTAAATACCTGAAAAGTAAAAATCTAATCCATCTGTAACTTCCAATTCTCCCATTACAGCCATTTGTGTTCTCTCATTTGGAGTTATCAATGCATTAACAGGAGCATAGTTATATACATCCGCAGAGGTAAAATCTCTAGCTGCACCAATAGATGAATCATAAATATAGTTGCCTCCTGGACCTCTAATTTTTCTACTATTAGAAGAACCAGATCCTACAGCTTTGAATGAACCATCAGCTTGTATTTGAGGAAACAAAGCATCATTAGCCCATGGTTGTTCTGCTTGGAGCATTTCTTTTTGATTTTTCCAACCCATGGCAAAAACAATGTTACCCCTATCGCCTTTCAAACCAGCTTTTATACCAAAGTCTTCATTCGCAGCTTGGCCATTTTCAAGGCCTTCTCCCATTCCAGTAGAAACTTGTAGACCTTCAAAATTATCATCAAGTATAAAGTTTACAACACCAGAAATTGCATCTGATCCGTATACAGTTGAAGCTCCATCTTTTAGAACTTCGACTCGCTTAATCATGATTTCAGGAATACCACCAATATCAACGGCACCATCACCGCCAACATCACCGATTACTCTTCTGGAATTCACTAAAACAAGTGTTCTATTAAAACCTAAACCTCTCAGATCAACTTTTCTTGATCCATCTCCACCATTGTTGGTAGACGTGCCAAGCTGGTAACCTGTGAAGGCAGGCGTGTATTTAAGAAATTCGTCAACACTAGCATTACCGCCAGCTAGAATATCTTCATCAGAAATTATTGTTACAGGACTAGAGGATGCAAATTCATCATTTAAAATCCTTGAGCCAGTAACAACTACCTCTTCAACATCATCGTCTGAATCTTGAGCAAAAATTTCAAAATTAAATAGCCCAAGTGTCAGAGTTAAAGCTAAGAAGTATCTCAGTTTGAGTATATTCATACTTTCCCCCTTATTTTTAAAAAAAAAGCAGCAAAAAATGCTACATCTATGATTTATGGAACCATTTATTCAAAAGAATGTAAACAAATGTTTTATTGGCTTATAATTTAATTTGACAAATCGAAAAATGCTAAAAAACAAAAAATTCATAATCACCGGATTGGCTAACAAGTTCTCAATTGCAAGCGGAATAGCTAAATCTATGGCTGCTCATGGGGCAGAACTATTATTTTTGTATCAAAATGAGAGATTTTTAAAAAAAATTAAGCCAATTGCTGATGAGTTAGGAGCTGAGTTACTAATAGAATGTGATGTTTCGTCTGATGAATCCATAGATAGAGCATTTAAAGAAATAGGATCAAAGTGGGAGAATATTGATGGATTAGTTCACTCAATCGGTTTTGCTCCATCAGATCAGCTTGAAGGAGATTTTACCGAGGTAACAACGCGGGAGGGTTTTCAGATTGCTCATGATGTTAGCTCATACAGCTTTACTGCTCTTGCGAAAGCATCTCTTCCTCTTTTAAACAAAAATGCTGCCCTTTTGACTCTAACTTATCTTGGGTCAATTCAATCATTGCCTAACTATAATGTAATGGGACTTGCTAAAGCGAGCCTTGAAGCAAATACAAGATTTTTAGCAGCCTCACTTGGTAAAAGAGGAATAAGGGTAAATGCAATTTCTGCAGGTCCAATTAAAACTCTCGCTGCATCTGGTGTAAAAGATTTTAGAAGCATGCTAACAGAATACGCAGACAGAGCACCGCTTGGAAGAACTGTAACTACTGAGGAAGTTGGAAATGTTGCAGCTTTTTTATGTTCAGATTTAGCAAGTGGTATTACAGGTGAAATAACATATGTAGATGCTGGTTTTAACACTTCTGCGATGAGTACAATTCCTAAAACTGAATAAAATTATGCAAAATCGATCAGTTGTGATTGGTGTTTCTGCAATTAAACAAAAAGGTAATTTCGAGGATCTTGATGAAGCATTGATCCTTATGGATAAAGCTGTAAAAAATGCTATTAATGATTCAGGAAATGTTTCGATTAAGGACCATATTGATGAAATAAGAGTACCAAAAGGGTTTTGGAGATATAGGGACCCTGGAAAATGGATTGCAAAAAACAATAATTTTAAAAAGATTCCTACAACTTATGTAACAAAAATTGGAGTTCTCCAACAAAATCTCATCAATGAGTCTTGCCTCAAAATTGAAAAAGGAGAAATTAATGCATCTATTATTCTTGGAGGAGAGGCAAGATATAAACAACTAAGATCAATAATTGAAGAAAGAAAATTTTCTGAAATTGAACTTAATGAAAATCCTGATTTTTACATTAAGGCAAAGGAAGATCTTTATACAGAAGAGGAACTAAAAAATTTAGGTTCAATGGCAGTAGGTTATTATGCCTCTATTGAGACAGCGATTAGAAAAAATGACCAACAAGGTATTGAAGAGCATAAAGAAAAGATTGCTTCAATGTATGAAGAATTCTCAAAAATTGCAGCTGCAAATGATGATGGTTGGATTAATAAGCCCTACTCTAAAGAAGATATATTAAATAGCAGTCAAAAAAACAAAATGCTTGCTTTTCCATATAATAAGCTTCATTGCACAAGCTGGAATGTTAATCAATCTGCAGCCTTAATTATATGCAGTGAGGAATTAGCAGATAAGTTAGAAATAGATATGAATAAGAGAGTTTATCCAATTTCATCNGCAGAAAATAATCATATGATTGCAATCCAACAACGACCAAAATTATATGAATCATTAGGCATGAACTATGCCGCTCAACACATAAAAGACGAAATAAAGAGACAAGGTATAAAAATAGATGCATACGATTTATATAGCTGTTTCCCTGCTGCTGTAAAAATGTTTAGTAAATCTCTTGGTCTGGATGAAAATGAAAATAAATCTATAACTGGTTCAATGGCATATGCTGGAGGGCCTCTAAATAGCTTTGTTCTTCACTCAACAGTAAGAATGATTCAAAAAATTAGAAACCTGGAAGTTAATTATGGTCTTNTAACCGGTGTATCGGGAATGATGACAAAGCAGTCTTTTTGTATTTGGGGCAAAAAAAATAAAGATAGTTTTGTTCATAAAGATGTTTCAGATAAAGCAAAAATTAAAGAAATACCGATTAAATTGTCTAATATTGATGAAGGAGAAGGAGTAATCATTGGATATACTATTTTCAAGAACGATAAGGATACGTCTATGGCTGTTCTGTATGTGGAAGATCAATTTAAACGTAGGAAAATTCTTTCCTCCAATCAAAATAATTTCTTAAAAATGTTGCAAAAGGAAGAATGGATAGGAAAAAAAGTAAGATTTAAGAATAGTAAAGTTATTCACTAAAAATTAAACACCCTCTAGATCATTTGAATTCATCTATAAAGTATTGAACTTATAAGCAAATTTGATTACTTTAAAAAGTTTATCTTATTTGATTTAACTGATAATTTAAGTTATAAAATAAGGGATTTTTAATGAAAATTAANGGGGGAAATATGAAGTTACTAAAACTTTTTTCAATTTTACTTTTACTACCAGCTACATTTCTTTTTGCTCAAGACGAAACTGAGTCTGATGTTGAAGAGGTTGTTGTTGTTGGATCACAAATTAAAGGAGCCAAAATTACTGGTTCTTTGCCTGTAACTGTTATTACTGCGGATGATATAGAAAGCTTAGCAGTTGAGTCTGGTGAGGAACTATTTGCAGATCTAGCTGAAAATGGTAATAATAACTTTAACCAAACAGACTTTAGTGGGGGTTATAACGCTTCNAGGGGTGATGTTGGTTCACTGGATTTGAGAAATATTGGGACAGGTAATACTGTTACACTTCTCAATGGAAGGAGACTGGTTCAATCACCTGGTTATGCTACTGAGTGGGTTGGTGGAAGTTTCGTTCCTGTATCAAGCGTTAATTCAAATACTATTCCTGTCTACGGAGCTGAACGAGTTGAGATTCTTCGTGATGGTGCTTCTGCTATTTATGGAGCTGATGCTGTTGCTGGGGTCATAAACACTGTTCTCAAAGATGACTTTGATGGTCTAACTATGCGAGTGAGACAAAACTGGTACGACAGCTTTGATGCTAAAGATAATAAAGTTAGTATTCAATGGGGACAGACTATGAGCGATGGCTCAAATCTCTCTATTTACTTTGACAGATATGATAGAGAAAGAATCAGAGGTATCGAGGATCCTAAATGGGCTGATGGTGATCTAAGAAGATTGTTGCCAGATCCTGATGAAGGAGGATTAGGTGCATTCAACGACACTACATGGAGAAATGCAAGCGCCAGTTCAGTTTGGGCTCAATTCTATGAAGGTAGCAATATTTTTACAATCTATAGACCTGATGATTCTAACTGTTTAAGTAACTCATCAAGTAATCTTTATAATATTCCTGGACTTGATCATATGTGTCTTTATGACTCAAGCTCAATAAGAGCAGAAAGTAGAGCGAGCTATGGTCAGACATATGATAAAAGAGGACCGCTTCTAAGAAATAATCTTGTAATGTTCTATAACACAACTCTTGATAATGGAGTTGAAGCTTATAGTGAAGTAAGTTACTACAAATCAACTGCAAATAAGCAACTTTATGGTGGCGCACCTTTAGGTATGGGTTCTTCTTCTAAAAATGGAGGAAACACGCAACCTATCTTAGTTCCATCCACTAACTATTGGTTAAATCAACTTCAAAGACCTAATGGTGATCTATTTGTTGATAAAGAAGGTGATCAACTTTGGTTTAGATACTTCAGATTCAATACTCCAAGAAGTTGGGACTCAACAAGAGAAACATGGAGAGTTGTTCAAGGATTCAGAGGAACCTATGGCGATTGGGATTGGGATGCTGGCTTAGTTGCTTCAAAGGCAAGTTCTGAAATGGATAACCACGGAAGACAAAGTATGACTTTACTTAATGAAGCTCTGGCTGACTCAACACCAAATGCTTATAACCCATTCAATGCTGGTGTAAATAGCAACGAAGAGCCTTTTACAATAAGCATATTCAGAAATAACAATACTGATCTTTATATGGCAGATATAAAGATGTCTAATCCATCAGTATATTCTATGCCTGCTGGAGATGTAGCTGTTCTTGTTGGTGCTGAGGTAAGAGCAGAGTCAATGGAAGACCTCAGAGATCCAAGAATTAATGGAACAATTGTTTACTCAACACCTCCAGAGGCAGCAAATCAATCAACATTCCCTTATATTTCAGATGTTGTAAATAGTAGCCCATCACCGAATACTACCGGAGATAGAGTGGTTACTTCACTATTTGCTGAAGCCCAAATTCCTCTGCTAGAGGACTTAGATGCTCAGTTTGCAGTGAGAGTTGAGAATGCTGATGACTATGGAACTAATACTGTTGGAAAACTAGCATTAGGTTATGCTCCAACAAATTGGTTCAAGTTAAGAACTTCAAACTCTACATCTTTTAGAGCACCAAACCTTATTACTGTTAATGAGGGTCTTGTTGTTAGGAATAACTCTCAGGAAGATCCACTGTACACAAAAGCAATTGGTGAAAACTATGAGAATTATTCAATTCAAAGAGTTGCAAAAGGTAATGATGCTCTCGAGGGTGAAGAATCAACCAATGCTTCAATTGGATTAGTTCTTACTCCTGGAGATAATTGGATTATCACCATTGACAAGTGGCAAATTGAACAAGAAAGTGTTGTTGGACTTTTTGGTGAGAGAAATCATATGCTCTTAGATACATTGATTAGAGTTAATGGCGGTGTCAATGAGTGTACTGGTAACCCATTTGTCATTAGAGGTGACTTTATACCTGATGATGATCCAGAATCACCAACATACAATGCAACTTGGGATCCTAACTTATGTCAAGTTGGAACAGTTCAAAGAGTTGAAGATGTTTATGTGAACTTAGATGATAGAACACTTGAGGGAACAGACTATGCTGTTGAATATTCTGTAGATACTGATTATGGTTCTTTCTCTGCTAAATTCATGAGTGTTCAGTTTGATTCGTTTGAGCAAGATGCTGGGGCATTAACACAGCAATTATTTGATGCTGCTGGTCCTGGTGGGGCTTTGGAAGGATTAATATCTCCTTCTGGCTTTGGCGATCTCCTTGGAACATATGATAGAAGAGCATATCCTGAATATAAAGACTCTATGCGTCTTGCATGGAAACATAATGGATTTGATGTATATCTATCAGGAACAGAAATTGCTAGCTTCAGAGAACTTGCTGTTACAAATAATGCAAAAGACTCATCTGGCAACTATGTATGTTCTGGAACAACATCATATTCTGGTGGCAACTGTGGAGAAAATTGGTTAGTTGAATCAATGATGACTCTTAATCTTACTCTTGGATACAGATTCAAGAATGGTTTAAGAGTTAGAGGTCAAATTAGAAACCTTGAAGATACTCGAGCTCCTTTGGCTGATGAGTATACATGGGGTTTTGTAGGAGACGTTCACAGTGACTACGGAAGAAGTTATTCTGTAGAGTTTTATCAGAAATTCTAAAAACCCATTAATTATCAAAAGGGAGCTTTATGCTCCCTTTTTTTATCCTATAATTGATTTATGGCTTTAAGAAAAAGAGGTTTTTGGATTGGTGTATTTCTTTTTTTAGCAATTATCATATTGCCCTCACCTAATGGTTTAACTGAAAGTGCGTGGTTGGTTGCAGCTGTTGCTGTATTAATGGTTACTTGGTGGGCAACAGAAGCTATACCAATACCTGTTACCTCTTTATTACCGCTTGCACTTTTCCCGATTCTTGGTATTACCTCTATTGAAACAGCAGCGCTTCCATATGCAAATAAAAACATCTATCTTTTTTTAGGTGGGTTCTTAATTGCCCTGGCAATTGAAAGATCAGGTCTTCACAAGCGTCTTGCATTAATTATGATTAAAAGACTTGGCTCAGATGGACCTAAACTCATTGGTGGATTCATGCTTGTCTCTGCTTTAATTAGCATGTGGGTAATGAATACATCTACTACTCTGATGCTACTTCCAATTGGTCTTGCGATTTGTTCAGTTGTAGCAAAAACTGTTCCAAATATGTCTGAAATAGATAAAAGTAACTTTGATAAGGCTCTTCTACTTTCTATTGCATATGCAGCAACTATTGGAGGCATGTCTACGCTTGTTGGCACAGCTCCAAATATTGTTTTTAGTTCATTCATGCAAGAAGTTTATGGATTAGAAATCTCTATGATTGATTGGATGAAGTTAGGTGTTCCAGTTTCAATTTGTATGCTTACATTAGCTTGGATAATTCTTACTAAAGTTGTATATCCTGTGGATTTTGCTTCATCGAATGAAACAAAGAATACTCTTGCAAAAATGCTGACTGATATGGGTCCTATGTCTAAAGATGAGTTTAGAGTTGGGATTGTCTTCTTCATTGCTGCAGGTTTGTGGATGTTTAGGAGTCTAATTGATAACTATGTAATTGGTCTTACTGATGCTGGCATTGCGATTATAGTTGCTATTGCTCTCTTTATAATCCCATCAAGTGGAAGAAATGGAGAATTGCTTTCATGGGAGCAATCAAGCAAACTCCCATGGGGTTTGTTACTTCTTTTCGGTGGAGGTCTATCGCTTGGCGTCCAAATCAATGATACCGGTTTAGGTCTTTGGATTGGCCAAAGTCTGATAAGTCTCAAAACAGTTCCATTGGTAATCCTAGTCATGGCTGTTGCAGCACTAATAATATTTTTGACAGAAGTTACAAGCAATGTTGCTACAACCTCAACCTTCTTACCAGTTTTTGGAGCAGTCGCAGTTGCTGTTGGTGTTGCGCCAGAAGTATTGACAGTTCCTGTGGTTCTTGCTGCTAGTTGCGCATTTATGCTTCCAGTTGCAACGCCACCCAATGCAATTGTTTATGGTGCTAATAAATTTAAAATTATTGATATGATGCGTGCCGGGTTCCTTATTAACATTGCAGGTATTATTGTAGTGACGGTTTTTGCATACTACTTCGCAAAAGTTATTTTTTGATGAAATTCACGAAAATAGTACTTTTTCTTTTTCTTTTTCAAATACATGACGCTCATTTAGATGCATACCTAGATTATAAATCGCCCTTCCATCCAACAATTTCAGAAAATGGAATGGTAGTGTCTCAAAATATTGAATCATCAGAAATTGGAGCAATAATTTTGGAATCGGGAGGCAATGCAGTGGATGCTGCTGTAGCTGTTGGATTCTCATTAACTACAACTCTTCCAAGAGCAGGAAATATCGGGGGTGGCGGTTTTATGTTAGTTTACATTAAAGAAACCAAAGAGTTGTTTTCAATTGACTATAGAAGTAGATCTTCTTTAAATTCAAATTTAGAAGATTTGTTTGGCTCTAAATCACCAGCGCAAATTCAAGATGATGATTATGATCTTACTAAATATGGATATATGGCATCTGCTGTTCCTGGGACTGTATATGGTCTCTTGGAAGCTCATGAGAGGTTTGGACAGCTCCCTCTTGAAAAAGTTTTACAACCAGTTATTGACCAAGCCAGAAATGGAATTATTGTTTCCTATGATTTACATAATGCTATTGGAAGCTCATATCAGCTTAAGGATGATCCCGAATCAAGAAAGATTTATTTTCATAACAACAAGCCGGTAGCTATTGGCTCTGTAATGAAGAGACCTGATTTAGCAAATACTTTTGAAGCGATATCTAAAGAAGGAAAAGATGGATTTTATAGTGGATGGGTTGCTGAAAGAATTCAATCCTCTATGGCAAAGAATGGCGGCTTTATTGATGCCAATGATCTTAATAAATATGCCTCAAAGTTTAGAGATCCAATTGGAGTTAATTACCGAGGATATAATGTATACACCCAAGGACCTCCATCAGGCGGAGGAATAACATTTCTAACTGCTTTAAATGTGCTTAGTTATTATAATCTTAGAAAATATAGAAAAGATTCCTCACTTACTTACCATCTATTAGCTGAAGCATTAAGACGAGGACATAATAATAGATCTCATCATGTGGGTGATCCAGATTTTTATGACGTGCCTACTGAGGGACTAATATCAAAAGCTAGGGCTAAACAATTAACTAAGAGTATTAGTTTCGACAAAGCTTCAAAGGCATCTTCAATTCAAAAATATAGTCATGTTGAAGAAAGTAAAGATACTACTCACTTCTCTGTTGTAGATCGAAATGGAAATGCTGTTTCAAATACATATACTTTAGGATATTCATTTGGGTCCGGAGTGACAATCCCTGGAACGGGGATTTTAATGAATAATCAAATGAGGAATTTTGCATACAAATATGGTGATAAATCCTCTAAAAGTAGAGCTTCTAGTCCTGGAAACAGGTTTGAAGCAGGTAAAAGACCTATGAGCACAATGCATCCCATAATGGTATTCAATAAAAAAGGTGAGTTGTCTCTAGTTACTGGATCTCCCGGGGGTTCTCAAATACCTGCTGCAAATCTGAGGGTTGTAACAGGTGTTATAGATTTTGATTTACATGTGGGTGATGCGACTATGCTTCCTAGAATTCATAAAGATTGGCCATATGACGATCTTGATTTTGAATCGACAGTAAGTCAGGATAATTTAAACCTTTTAGACAAAATAGGCCATCAACTAAAATTGTCAGATACTATCGGCAGCACCCAATCAATTCAGATCATTGATGGAATTAAGTATGGTTTTGCTGATTTAAGGAGACCAAATGCTGGAGTTTCGATAGAAAAGTCTAACTAATAAAATCTATTGCTTTTTGTATCCTTTCTAATGACTTTTCCTTCCCAAATAGCTCAAGTGTTAAACCAAGTGATGGAGAGACAGTAGAGCCAACAAGAGCTATTCTCATTGGTTGATTTACCTTTGGAATAGGAAGATTAAAATAATCTCGAACCTTTATAAGCGCCATATCTAATTCTGCCTCATTCCATTCAGTCAGTTTAGTAAGAACTTCTAGGGCAAAGATAAGTGTTTCATGAGATTCATTTAGAAACTTCTTAACACCCTTTTCATCATAACTATCTAATTCAAAAAAGAATGGTCTTGTTGCATGAGCTATGTCTTTTAAATTTGTTTTAGAGGTTCTCATTGCAAGAAGAATCTTTTCATAATTTGGAAAATCTTCATTGATATCTTCATCTTCCATAAATGGTTTAATTACCTCAAAAAAACTTTCTTCATCTAGTTTTGCTAATTGTTGGGAACTTACCCAGTTAAATCTTTTTAGATCAAATACTGCTGCAGCTTTTTGAACATTTTCAAGCTTGAATGATTCTATTAGTTCATCAATTGAAAAGATTTCATTTTCAGTTGACCAACCAAGAAGTGCTAAGGCGTTAATAATTGTTTCTTTCGTAAACCCCATTTCTTTATAAGCATTTAAACTTGTTGCAGCATGCCTTTTAGAAAGTCTTTTTTTGTCTTCACCCAATACTAATGGTAAATGAGCATACTCAAGATCTGGATAACCTAAAGCTTTCTGGATATGAATCTGTCTAGGTGTATTGCTTATATGATCCTCTCCTCTGATAACTGTAGTCACGCCCTGATCATAATCATCGACAACATTGCAGAAATGATATGTGGGAGTCCCATCACTTCTTAATAAAATAAGATCATCTAATTCAATATTTTTGAAAGTTATTTCACCTCGAATCAAATCACATACCACCGTTTCTCCTTCAAGTGGTGTTTTTAGTCTTAGAACTGTTTTTGATGACTTTTTTAGGCCAAGGTCTCTGCTTCTTCCGTCATACATTGGTTTTTTACCAGCGGCAGCTTGCTGTTCACGCATTTCTTCTAAATCTTCTGGAGAACAATCGCACCAATAAGCATTTCCAGAGTCAATGAGCTTTTCAGCAGCTTTTTGATAAATATCAGATCTCTCTGATTGTCTTATCGGTGTTTTATCGGGAGATATACCAAGCCATTCTAATCCAGAGATTATGTCTTCTTCATATTCCTTCTTTGATCTTTCTCTGTCAGTATCCTCGACCCTTATTAAGAATAAACCACCAGATTGCTTTGAAAATACATAATTAAATAAAGCAGTCCTAACTCCTCCTATATGCAGATTGCCTGTGGGACTTGGAGCAAATCTAGTTACCTT
>FUFK010717437.1_pt2 | contig 14669 bp, 29 predicted proteins | sample 1021851 | NCBI WGS metagenome assembly FUFK01 (sample SAMEA51879418, study PRJEB19060) | metagenome | reverse complement strand
GGGGGGGTATTTATTGCCCCCCTTAAAACTAAAGGAATAATAAAATGAATACAATTAAAACACACTTACCAATTTACAATGGCAATTATGGTACTATATGGGAGGATGCACCGAACGAGGAATACGAGGTGGAAAATATAAACGAATTGAGAGCAGAAAAAAATCTAAAGCCTATTGACTTTGATGATATTGAATTTGATTATAAGAATTTTTACAATGAATTGAGCGAACTCATAACGAACGAAGTGGAATTTCAACTTAAAGACTACGTTCATTCCATCGAGTATTTGAAACTTAATAGTCCTAAATACTATAATTATTCTAACGATTTTATTGAGTGTGAAATTGCACCAAATATGGAAGCTATAAAGGAATATATCAATAAATATCAAGAGGAATGGAGTCAGTATTTAAAAAATAATTACACGTCTTATGATGGGTTTATATCATTCCATTCTAACGACCATAAAAGTGAGGAATGGGAGCTAAATACAGCGTGTAAAGACTACCATAAACTAGGTGCTATACTTGGTTTTATAGCTCAAAATGAAGACATTGAAGAATACGATATTTATGAAAATGTAATTGGTGATATTTGTATTAATATACTTAATTACGATACTTTAATAAATAATTAAAAAAACTTGGAACTTTTTAAAAACTCAATCGTAAAACTATACAAATAAAGGAATAAAATAATGAGAATATCACAATCAGATTTACAATATAAAATAGATACTATTAATGAATTGTTAGGATATTATAAAAAACCATACAGCAACACATATAATAAAATAAGAGCTAATAAAGGAACTTTTTACATATCAAAAGCCTATGGTGGATATAGAATAGAGCAAATATGCAACGAAGGTGGTGGATGTAGGGATATATCATACAGAGGTACCAAAAAAGAGTGTTATTTTTACGCAAAGGGAATCATTGAGGGTATTGAACAAGCGAATAATACATTAAAATAAATGGGAACTAATTACTAATTAATACATATAAACAATAAAAACAAAAGGAACTAACTATGAACAAATACGAAGTACTAATATCAGAATCGTGTGGAGTGGTAGTTGAAGTTTATGCTGAATCGCTAGAACAAGCAGAGGAAGATGCTATGTGCTATGCAGTGCTTGACAATGCGAAGGAAGTAAACCGAATACAATCAGACAGCACGTTTGTCATAGAATCAAAACAACTAAAAGAAAANGNGAAAAACAATGGGTAGATTTTATAACGGAGATATTGATGGCAAGTGGTGGTTNGNAGTACAATCATCAGACACACCGGAGAAGTTTGGTGGCTACGAAACTCACATAGACTATACAATATGTAACGACGATACGTTTAAAGGTCAAGTCAGACAGCTTAAACAAGACTTGGGCGATAANCTCGAATGGATGACGCAGTTCTTCAAAGAGAATNNTTTTTACAGCGATGAGAANTTGCAAGAGTTTATGATGAAAAAGAATCCAAGATACAATGGGTCAGAGCTACGTCAAGACCTAGAGAACTTTGCAGACTATGAGTTTGCGATGCAAGTCAAACAACACTTCGAAGATACCGGCGAGGATTATTGCAACGTATCTTCAGAACTATAAGAAAAGGAAACAATACTATGAATGAATGGACTATGGATGAATGGATTAAGAGCTTAACAAAAGAACAGCTATTAGATAAAACTAAATTTATAATTCAACCTATTTACTATTATGAAAATGACGATGGTAGTAAAGTATATGACGTTGAAGAAATGCAGAGAGAATTTGACTATGAACTTAACAAGCTGGAAGAAAAGGAATGAACAATGAATGAATACGATAAAGAAAACTACGAGCTACAACAATACGCAGACTCTTTGGTGGATAGCGTGATTGAGCTAGAGAAAAAGAACGCAGAGCTAGAGAATGAGTGCAGAGAGCTACGCAACGAACTAATTAAAATGAGANAGGTGCAGTGATGGCTAAGTACAAAGTAAATGCACGAGAAATAACATACTACGAATTGATTATAGAGGCAGAGGACTTGGAAGATGCGTATGATTGGATGGATTGTAAAACTATATCTACAAAAGAAGTTGATATGGAATGGGAAACTGATTCTGTTGAGCCTTTAAAAAGTGAGGTGGAGTGATGGAGTATAAAATAACAACAGACAAACTTGATGAGATAATGACTTACCTAACTGACGAGAACGTAAATGAGGTTGACTTAGAGGGCGATGATGAAGTGTTTGGTGCGATNATGATGGTAGGCCATTTATTTAAAAAGATTGGTAAAATAGTTAATGACATAAAAGAAAGTGAGGTGGAGTAGTGGAGATTATTAATAACCCTAGATTAAAAAAGAGAATAGAGCGAGTGGCAAGGTGGATTATAGAAGAATGTGATGANCCAATATCAGAAGTAGANTGGTTGCTAAAAAAACTATACGTAGAGCGTGTAGAATGGGTGGACGCTTCCAATGAGGAAACAATGATATTGACCGGTGCAAAGGTTAGGACGCTGAACGAAGATATTGATGAGGAATATGGTGGACTATTTGAAGGGATGGATGACTAATGGAAACAGATGAAAGATTTTGGGATTGTGAGTGTGAGAGTCTTTACATACACAAGAAAACAGAAAAGACGCGTTGTGGATTTTGTGGAACTCACGCNATAGACCAGCCGGACTCAATCAAAGAGGAGATTGAAGTGTATTGGCAGAGTGAAGCAGATGATTGATACGATAAAACATTTACTAGGTCTATGTGGAGAGCCACACGGATTACTTCACATATTGCTAGGCTTAGGAGGAATCACAGCTCTAATGAATTACATAAGAACAAAGAGGAAAGAATATGGTAGATAAATTTACAACAGACAGAGAAAAGAATCGTAAAAGGATGAGAGCAGAGTATCCGTACAAGGGAATCAAAGACCCAAAGTACCTAAAAGAAAGGCGTAAATTATTTATGGAAAATGGAAATGGTTGGTGGTATCTTCAAGGGGTTATACCATCAGATGAAATCGGACAAAACAAAANNGANAATNAAAAATAAACGCAAGAGAGCGTTAAAACACTTTAAGAGGATACTGAATAGGTATTTTATAAAAGGATGCCGTGTATGTGGCAATATGGACGTTAGAGTGCTAGAATTTGACCACATCAAGGGTACCAAAACAAAGACCGATAAGACTGAGGGGGTTATGAGGCTAGTGAGAGATGGATACGCATGGAAAAGAATACAGAAAGAGATTGATAAGTGTGAAGTATTATGTCGGAACTGCCACAAGATTAGAACGTATAAACAATTTAACTATTGGAAGGATTTAAATTTTGAGTGTAGAGAATAAACATATCTGTTGGTTCTGTAACGGAGAACTGATTTGGGGATGCGACTTTGATTACGAGGACTACGGATTGGAAGGCGATGGAATCGTGGCTACTCTTTCGTGTAAAGAATGTGAAGCGTTCGTAGAATTTTACAGCGATAAAAAATTAGAGGAGAAAAAATAATTGGGAACTTTTTGAAACCCTGTGCGTATAAAGGGTATCACACACAAACAAAAAAAGGAAATAATAATGAAAAACAAAACAACAAATAAAAAACCTTGGGAAGTAATGTTAGAAGGAAGCCCATACTCACGAGAACTTGAACATCAATTTGAGATTGATGGCTACACAAAGGAAGGCATAGAGTGGTGGGATAATAAAAGCCCTGAAGAAGTTATCCAAGAAGTAGAAGAGATATTAGGTAGATACACTATTGGAAGTGGTTGGATGCACGCAGAGGAAATAGAAGAAGGTGGTGAAAGTGCAATTAGAGAACGCAACGAATTAAGAAAAGTGGTTGCCCATCTCAAGAAACAATACAAGAAGTATTACTCTAAATAAAATGACAACGGGGGCGGGGCAACCCGTCCCCATAAACAAAGGAAATAAAAATGAATAAATATGCAGTTGCCTTTTACGATAATCAAGATAATGTTGAGATGGAGATTATTTTTGAAAACACCCCAAAAGATGCTTTAAATAAAATGCTAACTTTAACTTCCGTATCAAAAGAAGATATTTTTGAAATTATAAAAGTAGATAAAGCCGATGGAAGTATCTTGGAAACTATTGAAATTAATAAAATGGAACTTTCTAACGACTAAATCGTTATAGGTAATATGAAATACTCAAAGATACCTCTATTAAAAATCAGGAAGGGCAGTCTAAGTATGCCTGACAGGGGGAGTCTGACCCCCGTACGTATCTTTGGGTTGGGGCTTGGTTGTTCCGTAAAACCTCTCTCTCTCCTTGGTATCGGACAGCGAAGTAACGCCTACGCCAAGCCCTCTAGTATTGAGCCTCTATTATTTCGGATACTTGGTGAACGTATTTGGAATCTCGGAGTGAACCGAGCTCGTAACGGGATGTGCACCCTAATACAAAAACAAACACAGAGGCTCACAAGATTTTTGAAAGGAATGTTATGATACGTAAGCTCAAGGCAGAGATACGTGAGTATGTAGATAAACGACACGCGTCCTTAAAGATGTACAGATACAAAGAACGTGGTATTGATTTCATACTTGACAAGGTGGTGCCAAAGGATGCAATCACATTACAACTGATAGCAGACAAACATCATTGGCTGATGAACAACGCACCGGAGAATTACGTATATGGAGAAATGATTGATATTAATAACGCTATTGCAAGTAACTTGAGAGAACACTTGAAAAGATATGCAGTGCAATACATAAACAATTATTCAAAGGATGTTAAGAAATAGCGTAGGTTTTTTCGGGAGACATTACCCGTTCCTTTCACCTACGCATATGGGGTGAGTTTTTCATGTTTTTATCTCACCCCTAAGAATTAATTAATAGGAGTAACAATGTTAGTAGAAGACTTTTTTAAATGGGCCAAGGAAGAGTTCGATATTGAGATGACCTTGATGCGAGATAAAGGCAAAGAGTACACGGTATCGGACGCTGATAAGCTCAAGAACTTCAAATCAATCGGCGAACGTATGAAGTGTAAGCCGGAGTTCGTAGCGATGGTGTACTTACTGAAGCATATGGACAGCGTACGCAACTACGTACTGGATGGTATTGAAGCTAGTAATGAATCTATTGAAGGCAGACTAAGGGATATACGAAACTATTGTTTGCTAGTGGGTGCATTAATTAAAGAAAGAAAGGAACAAAATAACGATGAGTGAGTATAAGAAGATAGCAATGGATATGTTGATATTCATTATGTATGAAGCACAAAAACACAAAGATAAACTTATTGGTATACTGATAGGTGTATTGATAGGTAAGATATTATAGGAGTAAATAGTGATACGAGAACTGAACGAAGTGATGGACGACCTTAGAACAGAAGTCGATAGGACGCGAGATGAGAACAAGAAATACAAAGAAGAGCGTTACGCAGANAATACAATGTATATGGCCGGTCTATACAAGGCTATGAGCATAGTATCTGGTCGCATACGCAGTGAATTGGACGAGCTAGACAAGTGGTCTGANGACCAATGCAACTTATTTAAAGATTGACATGATATTATTTCTCTTGAAATTCTTAAAGAAAGTTCTTAATATCCCAATTATACAGGGATTTATTATGTTGATTAATAAAAGNGCGATNATGAAACGATTNCACANGGANGGNATACANGTCAATATTTTGACNCTNAATATAATGGANGATNTATTTGGNGATATACTTGATGCNATGGTGCAGAGTGCACACAACAGAGGTATCAAACGAATCAAGCCAAGTAATTTACATCTATTATATCAAGATATCAAGGAGAACAAGGTATACTAGATTTATTTAAAATCTATGATGACTACATAGACGAGCTACGTGTAGAGAACCAAGAGGCTAGATACGAAGGACAAGACACGTGGTACCATGCCTCTGGAGCCGGTCTATGTATGCGTAAGCATTACTTTGCACAGGTAGAACAGCTACCATCCAAACCAAAAGATGTTAATACCATGCGTTTGTTTAGACTAGGCGACCTTGTGCATACTGATATGCAAGATGCGTTACAGCGTTACTCAGATAAGACAGGGGTGGATGTCTATATTGAGAAGGAGATTACCATACCACGTTTGAACGTACGTAGCTTTATCGATGCGATGGTAGTCAAAGAGGGTGCTTTGTACGATATAAAGACGTGCAATGATTATAAGTGGCAGTCTATCTTTGGTAGATACGGCAGTAAAGAAGCACCACAGAACTATGCAATTCAACTTGGTACGTATGGATTGTATTTCAAAGAGAAGAAGACACCAATCAAGAAGATGTCTTTATTATTCTACAACAAGAATAACTCTCGAGTAAAAGAGTTGCGCGTACCTAGAACATATATTGATGTAGCTGAACGGTACTGGACAAAGGTACAGGAGTTATTTAAAGAAGGTTTGCCACCAGTAGTTAAGGGTCTTTCCCCAGTAGAGGAGTGGGAATGTAACCCTAAGTATTGCTCGTTTTACGAGCCTTGTGGTGGCGGTATTAAAGAAACAAAACAAGGATAAACATATGGACAATAATGTAGACTGGGATAAGGTCAATAGAGGCAAGGTGCGTTATGGATTCGCACTGGAGCTGTATAAAAAAGGCAAAGACTTAACGCCATCAGAGCTTGGTAAGATAGAAGCGTTTGTTGATTACGTTATGGATGGAGTCGAGTATCAAGAGCCTAACGAAGGGTCAAAGGCAGAGCCTACCCCTATGGTTCCTATCAAGGATAAAGTAGAAGAGGTAGAGAAAGCCAACGAAGAAGCCTATATCAAACAGATTGTAGAGCTAGAAGCAGATGGTCTTAAAGACCCAGACAGAGACAGGGTACTCAAAGCTCTAGCAAGCGGTAAGATAAACAGAGACAACGTGCAGGCTTCCCTTGACAAGATACAACAAATAAGAGAGTCGTATAAGAACGATGACTGAGAAGCGCTACTACGAAGCTAACACTCAAGACGAGAAGATAAAACCACCGAAAGGTACTTACGATGCTGTTATTGTAGGTCTTGATATTATTGAAGATGTACACTGCGGAGTGCATATAGCAGATATATTCAAGCCACAATACAAGCTCATAGATGAAGAGTTTAAGGACGTAGTAGTCAAAGATAGTGGAGTATTTCGCTATAAGAAAAAAGAAGGATATGAGTATAACCCAAAGCGTAACTGGGGTTATAACAAGTTCACCCAACTCCTTGACATACCAAAGAATAAGGGCAATACATTGAGCTTCGGTCTCATTGATGGATGGACAGTAACTATTGATTTAAGNTACAAGACATTTGTAAATGAGATGCACACACAAGTAAGCTATCCTGTAGCTACTCTTATAAAGAAAAAATCGGAGGCACCTTTCTAATGCACTGGGATAAACTGTATATTCAACCATCGGATAAAACAACCAAACAGGATATAATCGACTTTGTAGAATGGGTCTATCAAAAAGCAGAACGCCTTGGGTTCCAAGTAGAACTAAAGCCACATCAAGACACTGGCTCTGGTTCGTCGGATGCAGTAAGCACCAACCCAATGGACAAGACTAATGAATAAGATAAGTATAGACCTTACAACAGACCAACTCAACTCTATTACAAAACAAGCTCGGGATGCGGGGGGCGCTGACTATCGCTTTGATATAAACTTACTTGAGGGCAAGCTATCTGAAAGCAACATAGCAGAGATACTTGAAACGATAGAAGTAAAGAAAGACTATCAAGCTTGGAGAACAGGAAACATTGCTGTAGAGTACGAGTGTAACGGAAAGCCTAGTGGTATAGCTAAAACTAAAGCTAAGTATGTTGCATACATTCTTGTAGACCAAGACCAGACGGATAAGATTATGTTCTTTATTAAGACTGGAGTATTGTTGCAGATGTGCAGGCAGTATCTAGGAGTACAAGGTAGAGACATAACCGGTGGAGACAACTATGCTTCTAAGCTGATACTGCTACCAATAGAAGAGCTGGTAAATAAAAATATACTATTCAATAACCAACTATCAATAAACACAGATGAAGAATAAAAATAAAGTAACGAACAAAGAACGCGACAATCAGTTAACGATATTGTTTCAGTCGTTGTATGAACTTTCACAAGAGATACGTATGGTACGTACACTATTAGAGAACTATTTAATATGGAAGAAAGATGTCAAAAAATTCACAGAATACTTACAAAAAGAAGAAGAAAGAGAATCAAAGAAGAGGCAGGCGGAACAGGCAAAGGGGAGCGGAGCTGCAAAGGCAAGCAGTGAGGATGGCAAAGGAGTACAACCTAGAGGCCCACAACAGGGATAGGGGTGGAGCCCAACATGAGATGGGCGACATTGAGATTGAAAATAGATTCTATGGATGCAAGCGCAGAAAGAGTATAGCGACTTGGGTCAAGCCAGAAAAGGAAGAGGTTGGCGTAGTGATACGAGAGGACAGAGGTCAGCCTTATATGGTAGTGCCACTAGACCATTATTTATTTTTAATGGCTATGGTACAAGAAAAGATTTAGTGAGTGTTGGTTGGCAATTAAACTAATAACTAGGATATGAAGGGGTTTGTGTCCTAGGCTAGGTTTGAAAAAGTAACGCTCACTAAGATTTAACAAAAAGAAGGAGCCACTAATGGCATACGAACATAGAGAAAATACAGCTACTGTATTTCTTAACGACAAGAAAACAAAAGACAATCAGCCAGACTTTACCGGTAAGGGAAAAGTCGGTGATGATTTAATGGAGTTTGCTGTTTGGAGAAAGAAATCTTCCAATGGAAATGACTATATGTACATGAGTTGGAAGAAACCATCGGACAAATTCAAGAGTTCAGGCGATTCTAAGCCCGGATTCTAAATTTCTTGCCATTTGGGGGGAGAAGGGGTTATATTCCTCGTCTCCCTTCAAAGCTATACATTGTATTAAAAAACTTTTTTTAAGAGCATATACGCTAAATTAGGGGTACTTTTTTTGAGTAAATTTAAAAATCAAGGGGAAAATCACTCGGTGTTCGTTTATTGTCCTAAATTAGACAAGGTATGTGGATTCTGCGCTAAATCTACCTACAATACCTTTATGGACAGGCATGAAAAAGAAGAACATTTAGTTTGTGGATTAGTAAGTGGCTATGAAAATAGAGTGGATAAATTACCGGATTGTTGGAAGAAGATGACGAACTCACAAAAGAGTTCTTTTAGTAAGCAAACTAAAAAACACTACGAAGCTCTTAACTTAGTAAGTCGCTAAAAGGGAGAGTCTTTAAATACATCACGTCTTTTCATTTTCTTTGGATAGATAGACTCCATCTCTTTTTCTTTGCGTAAATATTTATTTTCTAAGTATCTGTTTATTTCACTTGGCCCAATATCGTCTCCAGTTATAGGCCTTTCAGGAAAGCTACTGTTAAAGTTTCTAATAATTCTTTCTATCATGGCGTAATCTTCTTTAACCATCAAATCAAATATTTCTCTTTTAACAGCGCCAAGTCTAGTTCTTATATAATCTTGTCTTTGTTTAGGGGTCTCAGCTCTTTGAGCAAATCTTCTACCTACCGAGCCTAAGAATGGAGAAGTGTATTTTACTGAACGCCTTGCTGTTATTGAATTAAATCCAATTTCGTCAATATCTTTATATATTCTTTGAAGTGCAGAATACATTGTAAGAGCATCAGCAACTAATACTGGTTTAAGAAAAAACTCAGCGGAGCGCCATTTACTTTCCGCTGCAATTATGTCGCTGACAAATCCAGCGGCACCTACAGCCCCTAAACCATCAATAAAATCTGTAAGGGTATAATCATCTTCAGTATCACTGAATTTAAATTTATAATTTTTATCATAAATATCTACGCCTGTTATTAATTTTTCTAGCGCATCTTTTGCAAAATTAACAGCTGTGCCTCCTGCAAATCCTGCTATTCCTAAACGCAAAAGAAATGCAAAGTTTCTTTCTTTTCTAGCTTTGTTTGCTTCTCGTATAATTAACTCTGCTTGCCTATAGCCAAATCTCTTAAACAATAAAAATGGTTGCAGCTTAGGACTAGAAAAAGCATTTGGCTCGCGAATAATATTTTTTTGTAATTGACTATCTCTTGAAAAGGCATACATAGCTTCAGCTGCATTTTTTACAGTAATCTTTTTATTAACATCTTTGATACCCATTTGCCTCATGTTCTGTATAGCAAAGTCTCTACGCTGAGCTTGTCTAGCAGTCTGAGGTTTAGATGTCGCTAGTTTTTGCCATACTTTTAAAGATTCATAAGCCGCTGATGCAGATATAAATTTATTCATTCTATTAACGCTTTGGAACAGCGATAAGCGTGTTATTCCATCTGCAATTTTAGATGTTAAACTTGTTTTCAGTGGTTGAAAACCAGATAATATTTGATGCAATTCTAAGTTGCCAGCACCAGAATAATCCTTTATTGCTTTTCTATAAGCTTTATCTGTTAAAGCCCTGTAAGCAGATTTAAATATTGGGCCATACCCCAAAGAAAGTGCACTAGATATAAATGTTTGAGTAAGGTTAGGTATTGTCGCAAATCCTAATCCAATCTTTGTTGCTACGTTTATATTTACAAAGCTATTCAATGCGCTTTTTGTTGTAGCGCTATAATTATAATTTTTATCTGTTTCTATCAAACCGGTCAAAGCATCAAAAGCTTTACGCATCATTTCAGCCTGCTTACCAGCGCCCGGTGTTTTTCCTAGTGCGTTAAGCTTATTATATACAATCTCACCATTCTTCCCAGCGTTCATTACATAAGACATTCTTTTTGCAGCTTGAGAAACATAGTTTGTAAGCACATACCCAGCGTCTCTTTCATAAAACTCTTTAGGTAAACTGCTTTCCTTGCGCGCTTTTTCAAGCATTTTATTTACTTGTACTCTTTCGCTATTTACTTCATTTCTTAGCCTTTGAAAAGCTTGCGCGTAATCCATTGGAGAGCCTTGCTTTCTTAAAACTTTTGAAACGATATGGTCAAGAGCCTGTCTAGTTTCAGGAGAAAAGTCATTTCCCATTGCACGTTCTAGGCTTCTCATAAATCTTGGTTTCATTTGAAGGTCATCCGCTATGGATATAGGTACATCATCCATAAACCTATCAAGGTCATCATAAATCTTTTTTAAGATTTTAGGTTTTATAATCTTAGGAAAGTAGTTTTCTACATATGGGGCTAATTCAATACCAGCTCTACGCGCTGACCTATAAGTAAGATTCATAAGAGACCGTATTTCTTGCGTTCTTAGTTTAGCATCTTTTGTACCAGATTCTAAATCGTTAGCCAGCTGCTCTCTTAATTCTTTCTTACCCGTAATTAATCCTTTTTTAGCCGCTCCAACAAACCCTTGAGTAATTTCTCTAAAGGTAAATTCTTTACCATCTGGGGTAATGTACTTGGCTTTTTCTAAACGAGCATTTAATCTTGAGAATATTGTTGCGTTCTGTACATCTATTTTATCGTACAGTTTAAGTAATGAGCGCCCTGTTGGATTGTCTATCACTGCATCAAGAGGTGCAAATTTTTCTCCAGCCTTCTTAATAGTTCTTTTTACTTTGCCAGATATAATATTGTATATATTTTCTGGTAAACTTTGCTTGGCAAGTGATACGCCAGATGTGTTGGTAACCTTTATACCGGCTTTATCATAATTACGTAACGTCTTTTGTGTATTTCTTCTTATCTCCATCTCAAACATAAGACGATTCTTTTGTTCGCTATTAAGCTTATCATATCCTGTTTTATACTGACGTCCACTTTTTTTACTCTTGACAAGAGGGCCATCTTCTCCTGTTACCCTATCCACTGCTTCTTTAATTTGCTTATCTGTTAACTTTAAATCTTTTTTAGCAATACCAAATATTCTCTTTTGTCTTTTGCTTTCAAAGTTATCACCAAATTTATCCCTAGAACGTGAAAAGTTATTAAAAAATTCTTTACGATTTATTGAAGTTCTTTTGTTATTAGATACATTCTCTACTTGTATATGTTTTTTATCAGCATCGTATTTGAGATAATCGCTAATAATTCTGTATTCTTTCTTACCGTCTGTCCAAGTTTCTTTACCTCTGTCTCTTCTAGCTATTGCTTCTGCTTCTTTTCTTGCGGCCCTTCGTAAAGCATTTCTTTGCTGGTATTGTGTAACTTTATCAACGGCTAAAGAGGCTGGTTTTTTAGCAACTATACCTGCTGCTGTTAAAGTTCCAATAATACCTGCTGCATGAGCGTAATTCTCTAAGGTTGGCATATTACCTTCTAGTATTGGTTGCGTAGTTCCAAAAGCAAAGGTCTCTGCTCCTTTTTGTAGTGATTGTGCCTTTATTGGAGATAATTTTTTTTCTGTAGCTATCTTCGAAACCTTAGATGCAGTAGCTCCTGTTACAGCTCCTAGAGTTGCACCGATTGCTGCATCTTTAAAAGTTTGTAAAAAGTCAATGTCTCCTTGCGTTATATCTTGACCAGCAGCAGAAGATAATCCTGAGTAAAATCCAAATTGAGTTCCCCCTCTTAGAGCTCTTGACCTAGCTTGATTCATTACTTTTTTAGAGCTCATGTTTACCGCTCTTGCCGCTACCGTTTTAGAAAGACCGCTTTTCACCATTTTATCTACTGCTATCTTTTTAACAGCTGCCCCTCCAAGTCCACCACCAATAACTAAAGTACCTAAGTCTAATGGCATAATTGCACTAATTAAAGTTGAGCCAATATCTTCTAATATATTTGGGTCATAGTCCTCGTCGACTTTAAATACTGGCTGACCTTTTCTTATTTGGCCTACCATTCCCTGAAGACTTTGATTGTAGCCTTGTTTTACCCAATTATATTTAGTAAGCCAACCGGGTTCTGAGCCGTACGTATCCTGATTGTATTTATCTACTTTACCTTCAGGGGTATCGTATAGTATTTCATCGAGCGCAGTTCTTTTAAGTTTGAACTGGCTCATTAATCAAGCGCACTAAAAGAGTTTAAGAAACTTTCCCTATCTTGAGCTGCTCTTTGCTGCATGATTTCTTGTTGGCTTTGTTGAGGTATAACCGACATCTCAAATGGCTGTGTAAAATCAATAGCTCCAGCTGAATCGTCATCCATCATTCCTTGTAATATATTATCCACAATCTTGTCATCTGCTAACTGAGCATCCATACCAACGCTAGCGTTAGTGTCCAAAGAAAGCTGGTCTTTTGATTGATTGATTGCACCTGTTTTAGGTGTCTGGCTACCAGTCTTCTTGGGTGTTTCAGGTGGTAGCGCTGGGGCAACTCTGGTATCAGAAGGGAATCTACCTACAGGTACCGCACCTTTTTCTTGAAGTTTTTGGATTTCACCTTCTAAGTCTTTAAATAAGCTATCTATAACTGATTTTTTATACGCTCCTAAGTCTTGACCGGAATCTCTTGCTTTCCGACCCAAAGCAAAGTCAAGTTCTCCGCTTGTAATAGATTGAATGTCATTACGTATCTTGGTTACGTTTATATAACCCGGCATGGTTTGCAAGTCCTGTATGGTCACATCTAATTTCTTTTCAGCATTTGTAATATATGTAGATAGCTCTTCTCTTTGCTCAGGAGATATATACTGACTTTCAACTAAGGTACGCGCTTCTAGTATTCCCTCTGAGGGTTTCATGCTATATAGTCTACCAATGTTTTGATTAATATCACCTTTAATATCTATTTCTTCCTGAAACTTTTCTACTAGCTCTGAATTGTTTTTAAGATAAGGGTGCTGTTTTACTAAAATAGCTTGAGTTTCAGGAGAAGAGCCTAAAAAGTTGTATAGCTGTTGAAACTCAGTGAAATTTTGATTCTTTTCGCTGCTTTCTTTTATTCTTTTTTCTTGAGCTTGTGCAGTTGCTAATTGCTGTTCTCTAAGAGCTCTGTTCTGTTCGTCTATTTCAAAAGCCTGCTGGTCTCTTTGTTTTTGATACTCAAACCTTTCCCTTTGTAATTGTCTATTTTCTCTTTGTTGTATAAGAGCAGGGAGATTACTAAGAAACTGTTCAAAGTATTCGCCGGGTTGGTATCTTCTATTGCGTGGTGGCATTGTCTAATCTCCTGTAATTTATTTTAACCGCTTGGTAACAGTCCTTGGTTTATCATAGTCTGTCTTATTCNATCCATAGCATCTTGGCCTTGCTGTATGTATTGTTCTTGGTACTGACTACCTAATCGTCCTGCCATTCCAGAAAGCCCGCTACCAAAATCCGTTTGTTCTTGTGGTTGTGAGCCAAACTCAAACTCGCCTTTACGCTCTATGTCTTCAATAGCACTAAGTAGGTCAGCTTGAAATCCTTCAACTACACCTCTGCGCTGTCTTGCAATATCACTTCTCAAATCACCAAAGGCTTGTTGGGCTTGTCTTTGCCCTATTCCACTACCAGCAAAACCTCTTTGTCCTGCTGCCTGCCTTTGTTGAGCTCTCATCCCTCTAGCTGCTTGTTGTCCCCCAGCATAGATGTCACCTATTTGCTGAGCGTATCCCATCTGGAAATCTGGTAAATCGCCAGCAAATTCAGCAAACCTAGGGTCGTTATATATGTCTTCCATGCCTAATTGAGTTAGAGCACCTTGCACATCTGTAGCTGTACCGTATCCGGAAACATATGGGGCAGGAGGTGGCGCAGGTGGTGTANNTGTNGNTGTAGGTGGNGCAGGAGNGNGTGGTGGAGG
>FUFK010046443.1_pt1 | contig 14670 bp, 26 predicted proteins | sample 1021851 | NCBI WGS metagenome assembly FUFK01 (sample SAMEA51879418, study PRJEB19060) | metagenome | reverse complement strand
AGGGGGTCTTTGTTGTCAGCACGCACGGTACGAATGTAGTAGTCATTGTGCCTAGCGTGAATGCCGCTTGCAGCGTCCACCAGTTGCGATACAGTACCCGACGGCTTTACACAAGTGATAGCAGCCGACTGTGGAATACCAAGCCTCTCCGCGTACTCCTTGTTCGTATCGACNGCCACCTGACGCATCTCTTCGAGCCAGCGCGGCGAGTCTACGGACTTTGAAAGAACGGAGTGATCCATGATACCAGTCAAGGATACGCCGAGCAAACGCTCGTCCTCTGTGTTGTCTTTCCATACCTTCCTCAAGTATTTAAAATCGGTTAGTGTAGACTGTAGGGTGCCCAAGATCGTGGCGAGACGCACCTTGCGCTTCAGCGAATCGAGCGTGTCGCTTTCCCGCACGACAACTTCTGACAAGTTGCAAAATTGATACGGACGCAAGATAATTTCACTGCACGGATTCGTGCCCCACATGTGTCCGGTCTCACGGCGTCCGTTACGGGCCACCTGTGCATCAGCAGCCTCACGATTGAAGATGCCCCGCTCTCCCGACTTAGAGTCGTAGAGGGCTAACCACTCGCGCATAAACGTACCCATCTCTGGCTTAGTCTTGTACGCCACAGAATTGTTAGCGAGTCCGCGCTGACCGTCACGGTAGATACCGAGTTCTGGCTCATCCCACCACTCACCCGACTTGGCGTGGCGCATCTGATCGTCACTGAGGTTCGACAGAGAGATCAGGGCAGAGCGACGTACACCACCCACCACAACAATCTCACCGATTTTACACATCAGGTCGTGACACTCAATCGGGAAGAGACGACGGCCCTTCGCTTTTTGGAAGAGCTTTACAGTGAACACAAACAAGTCATTGAGAGGCTTCGGCCCGGACGCACGACCACCCATAGTCTTGAGACGCTCACCGGATGCGCGTACGGAAGACAAGTCCCACATAGGAATCTGACCAGCGTACAGCAGAGCAATCAACTCGCGCAAAGACTTTGCCCATCCGGGCTTCGAGTCGCCAACCTTGATCACCGTATCTGTGTCATTCATCGTGTCGCTGACAATAGGCAGTTTGTCCACGTTCTCTCGTTCGACAGAGAAGCCTACACCTGTGCCGCACATCAAAATGTACATGCACTCGTCGAACGAACGAGGACTGTCTACCGGGATGTAGCTACAGTTGTAGCCGCAGATGTTGTCACGAGCGAGGGCTGGCCCCGCTGTCATCATAGCCCGCATCGACGGCATGATCTCCTGACTGAGGATAGCTTGTTCGATGTCGAACATGTCCGTGTCAGTGATTTCGTAGTTGTGTTTGCCGCGAACCTGATTACGCATAAAGTTCGTATAGCGGGACACGGTCTCGTCCCAGTTCTCACGACGCTGCTCATCGTCGAGCCAGCGTGCGTAACGGGACTTGTGTATAAACTGCTGATACGGTGTAGGCAGCATATTATTCATCGTCTATCTCCTCAATAAGTTTGTTCAAGTACCACTTCGCCTTTTCTAGGTCTTGGACGCCGTTCTTGTAACGGTAACGCCACAGGTACTTGATTATGTTTCCTTGCAGGTAATACTGATAGCCTTCATCCGTAGCAGCACGGATGGCATCGATGCACTCAACCCCTGCCTGATTGTAGTGCGGTGGGCTATTGACCATATCTGTCTGGCCGTTTGCCCACGCTAAGTTAGCTGCGCCTTGCATACTTGCCATGCTCTCTTGCTCTGCCATCTTCTTCATATACTCCTCGTGTCTCACCGATCATCTCCACTGCCAACAATCGTACCCTTGTTCATGCGGCACTTCAACTTGTAGATGTTCATCTCGGCAATCTGTTGAAGAGAGAAGCCCAAGTCGTCAGCGAGGGCAGCGCAATACCACAGGACATCGCCTATCTCTTTTGCTATCTCACCCTTGAAACGAGCGTCGTCCCGATCATCACGAAAAATCTTCTTCACCTTGTCTGCGACCTCGCCCGCCTCACCAGCGAGTCCGAGAGCGGGATACGTAATCTTCATGCGTTCGGGATAGATGGCAAACTTGCGTGCCTGCATCTGATAGTTGTTCAAGTTCCAGTTGTTCTTGATCATTGCTTCTTTCCGAATTCTACTTTTACGATGTTTGTTTCCGGATCGTGCTTCACGTCAACGCCGTTGCCCGTGACATCGATCATCGCCTCTTGTGCCGCTTGAAAACGTAAGCGTGCTAACCCTGCTGCCATCACCCGCTCGAAGTCAGACTCCATCAACTCTATGAGTCCGGACAGGATCACCGCGCCCGCAGGAATGTATTCATCGTCCTCGTCTTCTTCGGTCGTGTCGTACGCTGTCATGCTCACATGATCATCGCTGTCACCCTCTTTGAAGATCAAGTACCAACGATCCTGCAAGAGGCTTGCGCGTTCTAGGGTTGACTGCATATCTTTTTCATCCATTCTTGCACCACTCCTCTGGGATCGATCCCTCTGCCCACTCAAATTTGTGTTTCGTAGCCCACTGAGCATACGTGGTCTTCGACCCTTTGTATATCTTGTTGTTGGCACGCAAGAACACAAAACGGATATCGAGGTCCGGATGTTGCTCCTTGACTAGAAGCATCTTCATCCGATCACCCTTGTCGAGATGCCCCTTCGCTTCGACATAGATGCCCGTCTCGGGGATGTAAAAATCCGGCGTGTACGTGCGTGGCTTGGGTACGTATGTCAGCTTCATGCTTTCGTATTCGTACTCTACACCACGCTCAGAAAGGGCGCGAGCGAGATTGAGTTCGAATGTAGAACGAAACCCGGCCTTCATGGCCGAGCTTTGCTTCATAGACGCATTCCGACGGATGCCAGCCTTTTTAGAAGATACCCTGCCAGTTTTGGGGACAGACGTTCCATAGGCGAGAATTCGTTTGTCAAGCGAGTCAGTGGGACGCATACGTTAGCTCCGGATTGTGCGAGGCGACTGATCTTTTGTATCTCCACCTCGACGGTTGTGATGTCACGCTTCTCCGACTCGGAGGATAGCGTGCCCAAGTCACTGAAATTGTTACGTAATGTAAGTGGCAAGCCTCGCTCGTGCTGCCGCAAGAAAACAGTTTTACGTTCGCCGCCCGCACCGACGTGCGACTCGACGTACATATGATACATGTCCTTGTTTAACTCTAGGAGTTCGAGATCGTAGTCTCGAATGAAAACGTACGGCACATCATAGCTCCTGTGTTTTGAGTCGCGTATACCACACCTTCGGCGGTGACTTAGCCTGTGACGTTACCCTGTTGTGCAAGACGGCATCAGGCCAGCAGTGACCACGAAATCCGCAGAGGCTACACTCTTTCGGCAAAACTTTATTGCCCGTGCGTATCACCTCACCCTTACGCTTGTACGTTTCGAACTCGTCAGAGAACGGCTTGAACGGTTGCGACTTGGGGTCAGCCAAGAAGCGTACACGTTTCTCGGCGTCAGACAGGTACGAGGTGCGATCTTCGCCTGTCCAGTCGTACGCCTCGACGATAGCAACTTCGCCACTCGACTTGTTGATGACGATCCACCCACCAAAGTCCATGCCCGTGGCGGCACCGTACAAGTGCCCCTGCATGACGTAGCCGAACGGATCATCACCCTTTATGTGATCGTATCCACCGTTTCCGGTGAACTTGTTCTTGAACGCCCAGTCGCTTGCAGACTTGATATCCCACACACGCTCCACACCGTCAGTGCCGCGTATGATCACGTCGAGTGTGCCCTTGACGTTTACGCCGCCTATGGTTAGCTCGACTTCTTTTTGAAAGTCTACGATGTCGATACCGGCTTCGCGCATAACGAGCATCAGCAAGGCTTCGGTCAAGTCTCCGAATGCAAAGCGTGCGATACTGTTGTACTCCATGCTCTCTTCGATTCCGAACTTGTCGAGAATCTGCTGACAGAGAGGCTTGCCCAAGCCGGACATGCGTATGCGATACTCACGAGTACGACCACCGAGTTGTTTCTCGATGGCCGCTCGACAATCATCAACGAATAAATCTAGGTTATCCGGGGAGACTGTTACGTCCCCCCGGATAGCTCGTGTCATGTAGTCTTGAATATCAAGAAGCATTCGCGAAGTCCGATGCCAAATCAGAGTCATCCTCTGACAGCAGGAGCTTCTGTGCCTCCTTGAATTCACGGATCACAGTTTCATTGTGACCCCGCACGGTCTGATCAAACTTAGCAACGAGTTGCTTGTCGTCGTCAGATAGACCCACAACACCAGAGAGCGTCGGCACCGGAGTCCAGTAGGTCACGCTCCCCTTCTTGTTCTTGTGCGTNCGAAGGGTGATCTCACAGTGCGCCATCAGCTTCTTCTGATTACTCAAGCCGCTGATGAAGTCTGCGATAGGCTTGAAGCCGGACTTCTTGAAGTACGCNATCACCGGCTTCTTNTCGATCTTGACTTGATTGCCAGAACCCGTCTTGAACGTGCCGGATATCGTGCCGTAGATCACCTGATTACAGATGACCGCACGACTCTTCAGGTACGCCGGGTCTTGCTGATCGAGTTGCTCCTCCTCCTGACGGGTGAGGCGACCGCACTTGTTACCGCCCTCCGTGTCAGGGAAAGTGCCGTCGAATTTCGGGCGCTGCACCGACTTACACGAGAAGCCGCCACGCCCTTCATTCATCTCCGAATCCCACATCGAATACTCGTACATACGCATGAGGGCTTGGAGCTTCACTTCCGGTGCGTACAAAAACTCACCGTCNACAAAAATCTTCCAGTCTCCACGCGTCAGGGATTCGCCGTCTTCGGTCTCCTGATCGTAGTTGATGCTCAACCGGGGCAACCCAACGCGGTCACCGCCGCCTTCCCCCTGCCCCGTGAGCTTCATAAGCTGCTCAGTGTCGTCACTCTGGAGAGCGGCGACGAGAGCGTCCATTTCGCTATTCATTTCCATGATGTCTGTCCCATCCATATCCTTTACTCCTTTACGTTCGGATAGTCGGTAACGGCAATCTTACAGTTCTACGTCGTGTAAGTCAAGCCAATTTTTTCCTGCTTTGATTTCGATGCCGACGGGCATGTTGTACGCGATGCCATAACGTCGAACAGTTTCAAAGGGTAACGATAGCATAGCGTGCTTCATCAGGTCGATACAAATATTTTTTTCGTCCGGATGTACGTCCATGACAATCGAGTCGTGTACCGTATTACAAATCACACTGCGTATGTTTGCGTCACGCACGGCCTTCTCTAGGGCAACGAGCGCTATCGGAAGCAGGTCAGCGGTAGCAAACCCCTGCACCGGATAGTTACAGATTGCCGTGCGGTGTGTAGCCGTGCCGTACTTCGTCCACCGAGCATCAGGGAAAGCGTACACTCGGCCTGACGGCAAAGATATCTCACGATACTTTACGGCATCTTGCTGTAATGTCTCGTGCCATATGGCGATACCCATGTACTTGTCTTTGAAGTCGTTGTAGTAACGCTTTTGATCCTCCGTGCCCGTGGTGCCGCCGTAGAGTGGCTTGAACGTGTGAGCCTTCGCCTCTTGCCGTGTACAGCCTATGATCGACGCAGTGTAACTATGAACGTCCGTGCCCTCCCTCACATCAGCGTACACCCGCTTATCACCAGCGAGAAATCCGGCTACACGAAACTCTAGTTGCGAGTAGTCCCCTTCAAGAATGTAACCATCAGGGAAGCGACTTTCGACGACCTTACGTATTGCGAATGTCGAACCGCGTGGCATGTTTTGGAAGTTCGGATTGCGAGACGAAAGCCTACCCGTCGCCGTAACACACTGCATGAATTCCGGATGGATGTAACCCTTCGAGTCAACATTGTTCTTGATCCCCTCGACGAAAGTGTTGAGGTAGGTACGCAAGGCATTGAAGCGAACGTACCCCGTGACAAACTCGCGTGCGTCACCCGACAGTTCGATGGCACGCTCGTCGAGTGTGTCCTTGTCCGTACGAAATCCGGCAGACGCAACGTCGTACGGATTACGGGGTGACATCTTGAACCCCGCAACTTCTCCCGTGGGTATGTAAAGGACACCCTTGCCATCACACCTACGACAGACGCGCACGGCCTTACCGAGTGTGCCGTCCTTCTTTGTCACTCGGGTGCGCCCGTGACCGTTGCACGACGTACACGTTTCGGCTCGTGTCTTGTAGACGAGATCGGTCATACGCCGCACGGTCTGATTGAATTCTCCACGCCCCATACGGGTGCGCTGCTTGGGCTTCATCGTTGCACCGCGTTGCTCCATGCCCAAGTTGAATGTGCGCGACCAATCCCTCTTGTCTTTTACTTTACGCGAATAGAGGAGCATAGAGCGGTCGTCAGGGCTTGTTANGCTAATCGGGGTATCCCCCATAGCATTTTGCGCCAACGCCGCCAAGCGGGCTTCTAGGGCCGTTAGCTCCTCTGTGTACATTTTCTCGATCTCGTCGAGCGTGTCCAAGTTTATCTTCAAGCCCACTCGTTCAGTGCGNGCGAGTACGTCTGTCATCTCAAGTGACAGCTTGAGTGTGGGTACGAGTCCCTTTCCCATCGAACAACTCCTCAAATGATACGCCATAGGCGTCTAGCTGTTTTAGTGCGATCTCTTCCGTAGCCTTTACGTCGGCTATTCCGTACTCTCGTACGATGTCCCACGGTATGTCGTAGAACGTCTTGCCCGCCTGAAGATGCGGCGCAATAAGGTCCGTCTCTTTTTGGGTAACGTCATACTTCCTTGCAAGAGCAGCAAGTCCGAGAGGCCAACGTCGTGCCTTCGAAAGTATGTATTCAGCAACCATCGTATCATAGATGTCTCCGTCGTAAGTGAAGCCGCACTCGCGTATCCACTGCAAGTCGAACTTGATGTTCTGACCTACGAGTACGTCAGCGTGGTCGAGTGACAGTTGAAACTTTTCCGCAGCAGCCTGTGTCGGAGGTTCGGTCGAGTGATAGTAACAGTCGTAGTCCACACTGCTAACCAGCCACTTGTACCCGATAGACACCAGTCGATTACCGAAATACGGCAGAGGTGTGTAACCCCCACCGGACTTCTCCACGTGCGTNGTTTCCACATCGAAGGTCAATACGTTCATCAGTAGTACACTCCGCGTTGCACATCGATGTTTATGTTTATCATGTCGTGATAGCCGTTGATCTTGTTCTTCGATATGCACAGGTGCCGCACGTTATTTGTCACGTCACTCGCCCCGGTNTTNCCGATGCCCATGATTATNTCTGCCTCACCAGCCTTACCCGTACGCGAATTGTCGAGCATCGCATAGTCAATAAACTGACGGTCGTGCGCCTCGTAACTCGCCTGACTCACCGCCCACACGAGACAGAGGTTACGCTTGGCAATCTCGCGAGCAAGGACGTACGTTTCCTTGAGGCGTTCATCACCACGATTGTACTCACCGGCTATGCGAAACTTGTCTAGCTGATCCATGAACATGATGTCAGGCTTGTTGAGTTTGGCGTATTCGTTTGCCTCTTCGACAGACGTACCGATAGCATCGATGATCGTCAAGTACGGCTTGATCTCCATGACGTACCGCCGCATCAAGTCTGACTTTTCTGCGTTCATTTCGTCCTTTGTTTTGCTAAAGAAGGACTGAATGATACGCAGCATAATCTTCTCTGCCGGTTCCTCGTTCGCCCAGTACACAACCTTGAACCCCTGTCGTATGTACGATGCTGCAAGGAACGAACAAAACGTAGTCTTGCCAACTTCCGGACGCGCAAAGATGATGCCTAAGTTGCCCCGGTCTAGGCCCGGTACGTGTTCCCGGATCAACTCAAACTCAAAAGGGAAGTCGGGGTCTCCCGTATTGTCCTCAAGCAAAGTCTCGAAGTCAGTGTCAACAATCCGATACGTCGTCTTGTCAGAAATCCGACCATCCTCTACAACGTCAATTAATTGACGCAAGCTGCCAAAGTCCTCACTTTCGCCTGTGAAGATTTCGATGGCCTTCTCTCCGATCTGACGCGCACGATCACGCAGCCAGAAGTTGTTCACCAAGTCGAGGTACATAGGGTGCTTGTCAGGCGTACCCACTTCGAGTTGTGCTATCAACTCCTGTGCCTTTTCCCGTGTCGAGTCTGGCATCGCGGGGTTACGATCATTGAATAAGGCACCGAGTTCACGCACGTTCACAGATGTGCCGTACTCCGTGTGCGCGTGTGAAATTACGTCGAACACGTCACGCATCTCNCCAGTGAACATATCTCGCGTTACGATGTTCGACACTTTTGTGAAGAAGTCNTTGTCGAGTATATACCCGAGTACCTGTTTATCTATCGATATNGGATCGTAAGAAGTCATTCCGTTCGTCCTTTTCCATGTTCTTNAAGTCTGTGTGTAACACCATGAGNCGTGTNGGAACGTGCGAGTGGAGCNNTCGTACNATNGNGATNGCNTTNTCGGTAGCATCTTTGTCTANAGCNACNAACACACGNTCATATTGTTTCAANNCTTCAANNTGTNNCGNANGAAGATTAGTCCCGAGAAGAGCTAGTCCGCAAACAGTATGTACCACGCTGCAAGCAGAGGCACAATCTTCAACAAGAACTGCCCTATCCCGTCCCCCACCGCATACAAATAAGTTACGACTACTTCCATAACGATACCACTTAGGCCCACGTCCATCTAAAGCTCTCCCTACCGCATCCACCACGAGGTTTCCCTGTTTTACCAAAAACACCACACGATTCATCCGCACGTCGTAGCGTATGTCCGCCGCCCCGCAGAGGTACGCATCGTACGCCCCGACCTTTCGGAGATACGACTCCGCCTCGACACGACGAGACACGCTNACGAACGTGTCGGGTANCTCGTAAGTGTTATTAGTACGGGGAGGCGGTGCCACAGCCGCCGACCGCTCGAACACGGTTGACGCTGACGTACGAGAAAGGGTAACACCCGTTCGACCGGACACGTTGCAGTCCGCATGGAAGCAGAACCACATACGCTGTAGCCCGTTGTCCGTAACCGAGAAGGTGTTCTTCTTGGCACACACCGGACAGTCGGAGCGATACTTTGTGTTCGGTACGATGTCGAGTCCCTCGACGTACGTTTTTAGCCACGCTGGTGATTTCATGGCACCGAAAGTAANCGGCACCGATAACCTCGTCAACCACAAAAATTTACTTGACAAGCCACGAGACGCTATTTACTTTTCTTATTACCATACCCTATAGGGNATAACTATTATGAATAAAATCAAAAAGATAAACCCTATAGCTAAAGAGTTACCCAAGTATGGTAAGCGGGTTGTACCTGACAAACGTAAAATCAAAGAAGACAAACGATTGACAAAAGAGGTACGCGATGCCAAGACCACCGAAGATTGATGAGCCGACCAAAACGTACAATTTGCTNATCTCCGTAGCTATGTACGACAAACTGGCTGAACACGCCAAACGATTACACGCCAAGAGTGTCACGCAAGTATCTGTTGGCGACTTGATCCGTGANGGNATAGAGATTTACATAGAAGCGCTAGAGGATGACGACTATGACGGTGGAAACAGTGTGGGTGTTGATGCTGATAACGGCACTCAACAGGCATGAATTTGTCACAGAAAACATAGGCGACTACGAGACGATGGCGGAGTGCTACTTTGCNTCGACACAAATGTTCTGGGGGGATATGCCCATGAACAAGGAAGCCGTGTGTATGAGGGTGGAGGAACACATACTTGAGGAAAATTAAACTACCAAAGGATCGAAAGGGTAACGCTCTCGAACCGTATGTCGTATCGAAGGACGGGCGACACGAGGTTGTNGCTCCGGTATCGTCCGTACGAATCGGAGAAACCCGACGCGACCATGTCAAATCGAAGCACCGCATCGATTACCCACGCTGGGTTGCCTTGTTCGTCGGACGTAGTGAGGGGGAGTGCAAAAGATGGCTTGACAAGCACAAAACGGTAGTGCTAAAGCTGTGTATACCGTACGAAGTTTTTTAGTTCCTTTTTCTCCGTACGGTAGCTTCTTTGTGGTTGAAGTTGAGACAGGGCTGGCAGAAATGCTGGCCCTGTTCTTTTTTGTTTGACAGGTATGTTTGTTACCGGTATGGGTTACATATCTTAAAAAGGAGATCGACACATGGAAGTAATCGTAAAAGACGACGACCGCCGACAGCTTCTGAAGGCACACAATGATCTGCGTAACATGATCACCACGATTCACGAGTGCCACGACGTTTGGATGTCCGACGTAGGCAAGCTAGAGCATCTGCAACATCTGTTGCACCACGCGCTCAAGTTCACCCCGCCGGTTGACGATGAAGGCAAAAAGATGTGGTGGCGTGACTATGTCTACGAAGAAGAGGTGCCGAGCGATGACTAGGTTGTATCAACTGGTGATGGACAGCGCAAAGAACCCGCTGTCCAACATCCCCGACGTGAACACTCGTCACATGATCATGCAAGTTCTTGCGTGGATGTGGTGTATCGTGTTCTCATCGTGGGTAGGATCGATTGTCGTGTTTGGTATCAGTGCGCTTGTTCACGCAATCCTGCTGGCTGGCATCTTTATCACACTGGCTGTGTTCGAGACGGCAAAGCGTAGGCCGCAGTATTTTGGCGGACTCGGCAGAGGCAATGGGGGTGAGCATGAATAGATACTATGTAGAATGTGTATCACACTATGAAGAACTAAATACCGGACAAAACCGTCAGCGCACAATGTATTTGTATGTCTATGCCTACAGCCCAGAACAGGTAAAAGACATGCTGAAAGAATATGAAATCATCACACTTGATCAGACGGATTAGGAGGTGAACATGAATAAGCTATGGGACAAGGCGGTGGACTATTATAGTACACACGATGACATTGAGATATTCCTGTTTGTGTGCTGCTGGGCCTTCTTGGGCTGGATGATGTTTCACGCCTTCAATGGCATTATGGAAAGGATTTACTGTTCATGCGTGTGATTGAAAACCACGTTGAATCTTGTCACTGCTGGCACTGTGGCGGCTACGGCAAGGTATCGTACATACGAGATGGGGATGTCGAGGATTGGGGTCACTGTCACGACTGTGACGGCAGCGGGGAACTGTACCGCGCTAAGATCACACAGACGACGGTGATCCGTGCCTTCTTGACACAGGCAAAACACGCGTTAGAAGACATAGACCTGATGGACAGCGACCTTGATCAGATATACACAAAGATCGATCAGGTGGTTGCTGATGTTGAAAACTACGAGAAAAAGGTAGGGACACGCGATGGGTAAGGTAAAAGACTGGGTGATTGAGATGGAAGAGGACGCCTCGTACATGACACGTCAGGAATTCATGGACAAGCACGGCGAGACTGTTGTCGAATACTACGACGAACTGCAACTCAAGTGGCAATTCGACCACGCAGAGCCGGGAGAGCCTGACGATGTTGGCTGACAAACTAGTGACAAATGACAAACGCCAAACGCTGACAAATGACAAACGCCATGACAAACCGACCACGCTTTCCCGCGAATATGTCTGCGATAACTGCGGCGAACCGGCGATGACCCGGGAGGGCGACCGGTTGCGCTGTCCGTCGTGCTGGCTCCGGGAACAGGGCCGGAAAATAAAACCTATTGACCGGGGCGGATATCGGCCCTAGTCTNGNCGCATCGTTTTTAACGAAAGGAACCGCTATGAAAAAACGAATCCACATAAACCAGCACGTCATCCGCGCCAACAAAAAGAATGGCACGAACGACCCGGCAATCACTGTCAAAACATCCAGAAATAATTACTATGCCAGCCGTGTAGAGATCGACGGGCCGTCGTCTGTTGTCTATTCACCAGACAAGCCGCTTTCTTGCGGTGCGCGTGTATGGGTGGAAACTGATGACACAGTAATGATCTACACTAACGACGATATAAAGGTGGTAGCATGACAGTAAAAGCCACAATGATCGATCACGAGCGCATGATGTATAATATCACTTGCGTTTACCGTGATGCCGACGCGACACAACACGCAGAAGGTCTCGTCTGGTACGAAAACGCACAGAAGGCAGCATATCTCATCGCCTTGAAATATGACGTGCCGGTTTATCTGGTGGTGGCCGTTATCGCCGCGCTTTCACCTAACAACAAATGGTCACGCAATCTGACAAACGCTGACGCTTTGATCGGTGCCTTTGTAAACGGTGACGGCATAGACTCGGTGAAAGTCTCGACCTACAACAAGATGAAACAAAAGGCTTGGGATATCTTGGCGGCGCGTCCGGACTACGACGGCGCAAAACGTATGTTGAAGGGTCAAAAAATCACGTCGTTTTTCATGGANATNATGGGCGAGTTNAACGTNACNATNGACGGCCACGCACGAAACATNGCCTACGGTGAGCGCNTCGGATTGACNGACGACCGGNCAAANATTGGCGTCCGTGAATANCGNGCTTTGCAAGCCGCNTATGANGNNGCAGCNNNNCGNNTCGGCCTCATGCCNTACCAGCTACAGGCAATCACTTGGCGCGTCTGGCGNGACCGGCANGGCATNANNTGACAAACCGGCCACGCTAAAANAATGACAANANNNCCACGCNANANTTTTTGGAGTCCGCTTGCGCTATCGGGTTGCCGGGTCACTGGGACTGGGCGCGGGGCGGGCAACGGTGGCGGCGAGTCGCGGGGCCGCCACCATCCCCGATCGTTGCCGAATCGAGAAAACTTTTTTCGGCCCGGGGGTTCAACCGGTGCAAATTGTGTGCCATGATTCGGAACCGGTTGATTTTGACCGGCCACAAGCTATGCGAAGAAAGGAACCGCTCATGCTTGATCTTGTAACGACGAACGCCACCGACGCTGCTATCCGCAGGGGTGATGAAATATATGCTATCCACAACAACCCGGCAGACGTGAGCCTGTTGGAGAAATTTGCAAAGGTGGAGCGGGTGCCGCTCGAAGCACATACACCGAGCCGCACCTATGACGGCAGGACGGAATTCGACGTTATGTCAGCCCGACCTGTCGAGGGTTATTCGGCATTGTATAATCGGGCAACCGATAGCCTTTTGGATGTCCGGCCAGTGTCCCGGCACTATGCCCTAATCCCACATGACACGCTCTTTGCGAAACAAGCCGAGCTGCTGGCGGCGTCTCCGCTGCCGAGCGATAACGTCACCGTGACTGATCGAATCTATGGCTACGGTAAACGGGTGCATCGCACTGTGGTTTTCCATGACTTGAACACTGAGACCCGGACCCGGACCGGCAAGCCTGACCGCGTCGAGTGTCGCATGGACATTTTCAACAGTGTCGATCTGTCATGGGCCTTTCAGGTTTTCTCGGGAGCCTACCGGGACCTTTGCCGGAACTCTTTGGTTTTTGGCGGCGAGAAATCCTACCATCAACGTAAAATCCACAAGGGGCATATATCCATTGACGCCATGATCGAAAAGGCATCAATGGGCCTTGATATGTGGACGAACAACCGGGACCAGATGGAAGTCTGGCGGAATTCCCACTGTTCGGAATTCGACTTTCAGCGGATGTTAAAGCAATCGATCTGCCGCAAGAATACCCGGGCGGCGAAACATGACGAAACGCTTGCTATCAATGAAAGCAAACTGAACTGGCTGCTGGAACGCTTCAAGGAAGAAACCCCCGAATTAGGCAATACGCTCTGGGCGGCTTATAACGCCTTGACCCACTACGCCACCCACCTGCCGGGAACCCAGACGCGAAACGCTAACAAGGAACTGGTAGCGACCCGGCGCAATGACGAGGTCCGGGCCGTGATCGGTTCGAGCTTCTGGCAGGGCCTTGAACGGTCTGCGGCCTAGCTTCTAAGGAAAGGGGGAACCACCCGGATGGAAGCCTTGTATGTGATCTATCGGACGGTAATGGTCATCTTGATTGCTCTTATCGTCTACGCGATCTTCATTAACTGACATGACGAAAGGAACCGAACCCATGTCAAACATCTACGACCCGAAACTAATCGCCGACTTTGTCGAGCTTGTCAAAGCCTTCGAGGGGACCATCCGCGCCGACGAGCGGAAACGCCTCTTGGCTAAATTCCGGGGACGCTTCCCGGCAACCGGCAATGAGACCGGCATGCACGGGGAGCCTCTCGGCTCGCTGCCGAAATCCGGCCCGCTGCCGAACGACTTGAACAACACCCATTACCAGCTTATCAGGTGGCTTTCGGGTGGCACGTTTATGGCNGTGCCGACACTGGCGGGCCATCTCGGCATCAAGAAAGAGTCGGTTTATCACTATCTGTCCGGCTTGAAAAAGGCAGGCTATCAGCTTGAGGTGAGATCGACCGGCAACCGCAAGGGTGGATATATCAATATCTACCGGCTTGCACAGTCTGCATAGGTTGTGCTTATAATGTGGGGCGGGCGCGGTTGCCCGCCTCAATCTCTAGGTAAAAGGAACCTTAACAATGCAAAGCACGATCAAAAACGAACTGACTACATCCGAAGCCGCAGATGTTTTCGCTGTCACCGAGCATGAAATCCGGGTGCTGCGTCATCATCTCGATGCGATCCAGAACCAGATCAGGGGGCTTGAGTCGTTCATGGATTCAATGGGCTTCACCAGCTACATCGGCAGCAATTCACCCCGTTCTATCAAGGTGGCTGAATATAAGGTGAAGATCGAAGATTAAGGAATCCGCCTGCCGGTGGGGCGGTAATACCCCGGCTTCCTCCCTTACCTTGGCCCCCGTCCTTTGTGGCGGGGG
>FUFK010017957.1_pt1 | contig 14670 bp, 16 predicted proteins | sample 1021851 | NCBI WGS metagenome assembly FUFK01 (sample SAMEA51879418, study PRJEB19060) | metagenome | reverse complement strand
TAGAAATGGTTATACGTTTGGGTAATGATTTANAACCNGAAAAAATGTGTGTAGGAATTGATACAACAAATAGGACTAGACAAACATTGGCCAAAAAGGAAGGTTGGCCTTGGCTTGAAGGAAAGGGTTTCAAAGGCTCTGGAGTACTTGGAACTTGGACTAGTTGGGACTCAAGACCAGTAGAAATCGGTCTAATCCAGAATGGACAAATCAAGCAACAAGAATCAACAAAAAAAATGGTTCATTCGGTTGAGAAATTGTTACTTCATCTTAATAATTGGTATGATATCTCTCCTGGAGACTATTTATGGACAGGGACTCCTAAGGGCGTTGGTCCTATGCAGTTAGGAGATTCAATAGAGTGCTGGATGAATAACCTAGATGGAGAAAAAATCAGTTCACTCTTTGCAACTTGTGTTTAGAAAACATTCAGTATATCCTTCCCTATGTGAGCCCATGGATAGGGGCACTCGCAGGGTTACTAAAACGAGGCTAATCGATGATAATTGTAGACTAATATCTGGCGATTTTCTTTTACACGAAGACGGTAGTTTTTCTGTTAGCAAAGGCCATGAAGATGTAATCGAGGTTATACCTGGAGAAAATAGAATTATCACTAGATCATTCCAAAATTGGCATACTCACTCTGCGATGGTTCTTAACAAATCCTTNGGAGAAGGGTTACCACTTATGGAATGGTTAGAAACAGCAATTTTCCCTGTAGAGAAAGGCCTAACTCCCCAATTTGTAAGGACTGGTACTTTAGCTGCCGCCGCTGAGATGATTTCTACAGGTACCACATTCGCTTGTGATATGTATTATTTTCCAGAGATGGTAGCAAATTCTTTCTCGAAGTCTGGAATTAGAGCTAAAGTATGTGGTGCAGTTTCTGACAAAGATGAGATTAATGACTCTAAGTCAGCGCTGAAAGATATTGAAAAATTATTATCATCTGGACATAATCAGTCAGATCGAATTGAGTATGGAATTGGTCCTCATTCCGTCTATACATGTGAAGAAGAAACACTCAAGAAATCTTCAGAATTATCAAAAAAGTATGATTGTAGCCTCAGCATTCACGCTTCAGAAACCAGAAAAGAAGTTACTGACTGTTATGAAATACATGAAATGTATCCGATTGAATATCTCGAATCAATTGATTTTCTATCAGAATGTACAATTTGTGCTCACTGTGGATGGGTTACCAAGAAAGAGATGAGAATTCTATCTAGAAATGGATCTCATGCTGTACACTGCCCTACTAGTAATCAAAAATTAGCTTGTGGTGGCACATTATCATACCCAGCCATGAAGGATGCAGAAGTTTCGGTTTTTCTTGGGACAGATGGAGCCGCGAGTAATAATTCTCTAGATATGAGATCCGAAGCAAAAACTGCTAGCCTAATCCAGAAACATGATCATTGGGATGCCAGTATTCTAAATCCCGAAGAAACTTGGAAATTAGCTACAAATAAATCAAAAGATTGGATTACATGGGATTTAGAAGATATCAGGCTGAGGCCTTGGGGTAAAAAAGAATCCAGATTACTATCGAATTTGTTATATTCTGGTGGAAATATCTTAGACGTTTTTGTATCCGGAGAAGCAGTAAGGAGAAATGGAATCACACTTACTATTAATGAGAAAGAAATAGCAAAAGAATTAGAAAATTCAGTCGAGGATTATTACGATTCTTAACACAATTTTTTGAAGGTGATATTTACCTCAACTAACATGACACTGGTTTGCGACAGTATTCCATGCCTAGCTCCGGCCGGCAATTCAAATTCAGATTCAGAACTAACATTGTGGATAATTACCTCAGTAATTTGGATACTAATGCTCACTTTTTCCATAATACTGGTCAACAAAGGAAAGGGAGATATCAGAGATTGGATACTAGCTTTTCCCTTTTTTTCAGGTTTTGTGGGAATTGGTACGATGGGATTATCTGTAATTCTTGCTGTATTTTTCGTACCTACTGGAGAAGTAGGCAAATGGACAGAAAATTTTCATGATCAATACGCTTCATTATCAGTACTCTCTTATTATCAACCAATGAGATTTCTAATTCCTGCAGGATTTACAATTGTCAGTTTTGGAATATTAATTTCATTAGTTGAGGGATTTAATAGATGGTGGGCTAATTCTAGGAATACAGGATTCCTACAATCTACTATATTTCTATCTTGGTTAATTATGGTTATTCTCGGGACGTTCTTTGTAGAATCAACCTTAGTATTTACTAGAGACATTGATAGAGAAATTCACCTAAGAATGATTACTGCCTCTCATATTTGTTTCACTTTTTCTCCATTTTTATGTTCTACATTCCTTCTACTACAAACAAAATCTGAAAATAAATCTTCAGATTTTCAAACTAGATTACTAACAATCTCTGTAGGAATAATTGTAATCGCATTATTCGTATTTTTAATTCATACTCAGGATATATTTTCCAGTGGAATTATGGCTTTTACTCACCAGATAATGATTGGTAGTCAGCTAGTTTGGCTGATATACTTTTCAACCGTCTATTTTGATAATTGAACACATCAAACCTCATTAGGAATAAGCGTTGCACCAGTCTCAGTTCTGATAATTTTACCATCCTTAATCAAATGAACAGTCATTACAGCCTCAGTTGTACCATCTGGAAAATCCATTACTGAATGTTCTACAATTATATCCTCGTTCTCATATATACATCTCGGACTTCTGACTTCCAAGTCATTACTGGACATCATAAACCTAACTAAATCTCCAACCTCTTCTTTGTTGACCGAAGTTCCAGATTGATGTCTAATAAACTCATAATCTTCGTGTAACAAATCTAAGTATTGTTCAGCATCCTTTTTTTGTCTTGATAATTCTATCTTACCGTATAGCGTCATACTTACGCTGGTCATAGTAATCTATATTATTTTTTGTAGTATCAATCAATAATCCTACCTTCCATTCCACCTGCTACTTGAATGACTTGACCGGACACATGTCCAGAAATTTCATCAGATGATAACATCAAAACTGCTGATGCTACATCCTTGGGAATTGCAAGCTTTTTGAGTGCCATAGTAGCTGTTGCTCTCTGAATTAATTCTTCACCCATTGATCGAGTNCTTTGTTTTGGTGTTAATGTCCACCCCGGGGCAACTGCATTTACTCTAATTCCGAGTTTTGAAACGTCATTTTTCAAAGTCATCAATAAACCACTGGATATAGCACCCTTAGCTGTAGCGTAGTCTGCATGACCGGATTCTCCGAATATTCCTGCTGTTGAAGCTATAAATACGATATTACCCTTCTTTTTTTCTGAGGCATGGATTAAGAATGCTTTCGCAGAATTTACTGCCACCAGTAGATTCGAATTTAGAGTTTCTAACCACCTATTCGAATCAATTTCCCAGAATGGCTTAGATTCAGTTGGATAATTACCAGCATTAGCGACGCATACATCTATATCTCCAAATTTTGATACTATCTCACTTACTAATTTCATTGCCTCTTCTTCTTTTCTAAGATCCGCATGAATGGCAACACTACCTATTTCCGACGCTAACTCTTCAGCCGAATTATTCGATGAATTGTAATGTACAATGACCTTAGACCCCTCATTTGCAAAAGCTCTACAGATATCACTACCAATTCCACCTGCACCACCAGTGACTAACACAATTTTTCCTGCTAAACCAGTCTCCATGTAAGTCCGGATGTGTTTACTTTTTTATTATCTGCCTATCCAGTAATATTTTTTTATTCTCATAACTAAAATAATTAATAAAATACAAATATTTGTCCCAGAAAATATTAGCAACAATAATATTTCATCGACTATTCAAGTATTTATGGCGTGGTGGTTCGATGTAGCAAAAATATTTCTGACTGCTTTAATAATTTTCATCATTGTAGAGATTTCAGAAAAAAATACACTCTTCGCTGCAATATTGGCCAGTATTCCAATTGTTTCAGTTCTTAGTATGATGATGATGTATCAAGAAGGGCAAGATGTATCAGAAATTTCCCAGTTCGCTAAAGACATTGTCTACCTAATTATACCAAGCTTATTACTCTTCATCGTTATGCCTTGGCTAATAGAAACTCATGATTGGGAATTCTATCCTGCATTATTAATTGGACTTCTTTCAACTGTAGTTGGCTATTTCATAATGATCCAATTACTAGAACAATTATCAATTACAACATAGGCGATTTTCGATGTCAGTTTTGAATATTGCACTAATTTCTTCTGAAGAGTTTGCTAGAAGTTTGGGAAAAAAGGGAGACGTAAGGGATATAGAATCCTATGTTTTTAAGGAAAATAGGGATGGAGAAATTCTTTCACTTTCATTTCTTAGGCCCCTGAAATATCCAGAAAGTATTCGNCCCCTTCTTGGTGTTTTGGATGTTGCCAAAGCAGGTGTAATTGAGTTAAGTAGAATCGATTCCCACTTTGGAGAAATTGTTGTAGCATTTGGTTGTTCGGGTATAGAAATAGGATTTGTTATCATCGACTCTCAAGCAGATGAATGGATAGATCCAGAGAAGGTTAGAGTAATTTTAGATCAAGCAGGCTTAATTTCTTGGAGAATATATGATGATTCCCTAAAAAATCATGAATTAAGGGAATATCTTTTTTCAAAAATCAGTATTAATGATAGGCAAAAANAATCCCCATTAATTATTCCTGTGGACCAGTCTTTTAATGTAAAAGGAGTTGGTTTAGTTGCAATCGGATACGTTCAGTCTGGTTCAATTTCAAAGTTTGATGATATAGAAATAATACCAACCAAAGTATCTGGAGTAGTTAAAAGTCTTCAAGTGATGGACGACAGTGTTGAAACTGCATTTACAGGCGATAGAGTTGGAATAGCTTTGAGAAATGTGAAAACACAGATTATTCAGAAAGGTAGTATAATTACTAATTTAGATTCATACGCCCTCGAGCCTAAAGATCAATCAGATTTATTCCTAGAGATGACTCCATTTCAGAAAAAAATCTTGATGGAAGGAGACGTAATTCATGCTTCGTCAAATCTACAATTTGTAGTAGGAAGAATCCTGTCAATAGATAAAAATAAATTTTCAATAAAATGGGATACTCCAATATGGATTAGAGCAGATGGAAAATCAAAGATAACAATTGTTCAGCTCGATGCTGAGCCAATGAGAATAATTGGAGTTACAAAATCTAATTAATTTCAACTATTTTCCATGATTGATTTTCTTCTTTGGAATTAAAATATTTTTTCTCATTTGATGATGCAATAATAATCCATAACAGGCCAACTGAAATCTGGATTATACCAGTAAGTCCCACAGTTTCCCTTAGTTCAAGTAACTCATATTCCATTATTAATCCAGCAATAATTGTAGAAATTCCCATTGTAAGGGTTATCACAAGATTATCGCTTCCAGAAACTCTACCCCTCCACTCATCTTCAGTTCTTTCTTGGAGCAAAGTAGTGGAGTAAACCCAATTTATTCCGCTAGATGCATGAGAGATAAAAATTAGCAATAATAATATCAAACTCCACTCAACTACTCCGACCGCAATATAAAAAATTCCACTAATACTGATTGCTAATCCAGGAATATAAGGCATCAATTTTCTATTTGTCATGATTGATTTTCCTGCTAGAGGTCCGAAACCCGAACCAAAACCTCTTGCCATATACAATATTCCAATTCCCGCAGCAATCTCTCCAAAACCAACTTCCATTCCAATTAAGACAATCAAAAATACTTGAGCGCCACCTCCTGAAGCCCACATTCCTTTCGCTCCAACCACTCTTCTTATAGGAGAATTATTCTTTATGTACTTCCATCCATCTAATATCTCTGAGAAAATTAGTTTAAGGCCAGGTGGATATACTAGAATAATTAAAACAGGTAATAGGCTTGGAGATAATGCCGAGATGTGTATCATCGAGCTTGTAGATTATAATTCTCTTCTTTTAGATGAGGTTGCTCCTCAGAAAAAGTCTACTAGAAGAAGAAGAAAAAAGAAATCATCTGAACCTGCAAAAACCACAAAGACTGCATCTAAAGATAAGAAAGATGAAAAGAAAAAAAGTGAATCTAAGAAGCCAAAAAAGGATGATAAAAAAGATTCAAAGTAAGCTTTTTAATAAATATTATATTTTAAAGGGATTAAATTTATTTAATCCCTTTTTTATTTTATATTTTTGGAAAAAATGGGATTAATAACAAGAAAACCAGCCGTCCTTGTCCTCGAAGATGGTTCTGTATTTGAGGGTTTTTCATTAGGTAAGATAGGAGTTGCTACTGGAGAAATTTGCTATAATACAGGAATGACAGGTTATCAAGAAATTTATACTGATCCATCTTACTTTGGTCAGATTATAATCAATACTTCATCGCATATAGGAAATTACGGAACAGTAGAAGACGAGCAAGAAAGCTCTTCACCTCAAATCAGTGGAGTTATAATTAATGAATATTCAGAGATTTACAGTAGATCTAATTCCGATGAAAGTTTAGAGGATTATTTTATTAAAAATAATACGGTAGCAATCTATGATATTGACACAAGAAAACTTGTGAAGTATATTAGAGACAAAGGTGCCATGAATGCAATCATTTCAAGTGAGTCACAAGACGTAGAGAAATTAAAGAGTTCTCTTGATAAGGTACCATCCATGAAGAATCTTGANCTNTCTTCAAAAGTAACTACGNAGAAAGAATATGAATTNGGTGACAANAACTCTNAAATTAAAATTGCAGTTNTTGACCTTGGTTGTAAGCAATCTATCCTTAAAAATTTTAGTGAGAGGGGTGCGCTCTGCAAAGTTTTCCCTGCTAAGACCTCGTACGAGACTATGAAGAAATGGAATCCTGATGGTTTCTTTATATCAAATGGTCCAGGTGATCCAGCTTCTATGGATTATGCAGTTGAAACAGTTAAAGAAATTTTAAAAAATGATCAACCCCTTTTTGGTATTTGCCTGGGACATCAAATTCTAGCAAGAGCATGTGATATCTCAACCTATAAATTACATAATGGTCATAGAGGTATAAATCATCCCGTAAAAAACTTAAAATCCGGAAAGTCAGAAGTGACTTCACAAAACCACGGATTTGCAGTAACATTAGAAGATATTAAGAAATCAGATCTTTTAGAATTGACACATATTAATTTAAATGACGAAACGGTGGAGGGAATCAAAGTAAAAGGTAAGAAGGCATTTTCTGTTCAGTATCATCCTGAGTCCTGTCCAGGACCTCATGACTCGAGGTATCTTTTTGATGATTTCATTAAAATGATTAAAAAATGAGTAAAATAACCAAGGTTGTTGGAAGACAAGTTCTAGATTCAAGAGGAAACCCAACCGTTGAGGTTGATATATATGCTGATAACATAATGGGAAGAGCTGCAGTACCATCTGGAGCTTCTACAGGTGAAAATGAAGCTGTTGAGTTAAGGGACGGAGGATCAGAGTTTTTAGGGAAATCAGTTAAAAAAGCAGTGAGAAATATAAATGATACTATCTCGCAAGAGATTATAGGTCATAGTTGTTTTGATCAAGAGAGTGTTGACGAACTCTTAATTAATCTTGATGGTACTAAAAATAAATCAAGACTTGGTGCAAATGCAATTTTAGGAGTTTCTCTTGCTTGCGCAAAACTTGCATCTAAAATAAAAAACATTCCTTTATATAAATACCTTGGGGATGATTCTTCTAATATAATGCCGGTTCCTATGATGAATATTATTAACGGAGGATCTCATTCTGATGCACCAATTGCATTTCAAGAGTTTATGATTAGACCTGTTGGTGCTAGTTCTTTTACTGAGGCCCTGAGATATGGAGTGGAGATATTCCATACCTTAAAATCAATCCTGAAGAAAAAAGGACTAAGTACTGCTGTAGGTGATGAAGGAGGTTTTGCACCAAATTTAAGTGGAGGAACAGAGGAGGCAATAGAAACAATATTAACCTCAATTAATGAAGCTGGTTTTAGTGTTGGAAAAGATATAACACTTGCCATGGATTGCGCTGCCTCAGAATTTTATCAGGATGGAGTATATGATTATAAAATTTTCGAAGGTCCAGGAGGAAAATCAAGATCCTCAGTAGAGCAGGTTGATTATCTTAAGGAGTTAGTTGATAATTACCCCATTGATAGTATCGAGGATGGATGTGATGAAAATGACTGGGACGGTTGGGATCTTTTGACAAAAGAAATAGGAGATAGATGCCAACTAGTTGGTGATGATTTACTTGTGACTAACATAGAGTATTTAGAAAAAGCAATCGAAAGAAAAAGTGCTAATTCAATTCTAATTAAACCAAATCAAATTGGTACACTTACTGAAACAATTAGTGCAATTAATTTAGCAAAAAAGTCTGGTTGGACTGCAATTGTTTCTCATAGATCAGGTGAGACTGAGGATACTACTATATCTGATATTGCTGTTGGTTTGAATGTTGGCCAGATAAAAACTGGATCTTTGTCGAGGTCTGATAGAATAGCGAAATACAATCAACTTTTAAGAATAGAAGAGGATCTTGGTGATAATGCTAAGTATCCAACTAAATAATTTATATTTGAAATATGAATAGAGATAATATAAAGAGGCTTTTTAAAAATTTTTATTTTTTATTTTTTGTAGGATTCTTGGTGTGGATGGTTTTAATTGATTCAAATGGATTTGTAAATAGATTTAAGTTATCAGGTAAGTTAAATGATCTTGAAGAAGAAAAAAGTTTTTATTTAGAGGAAATCAATAAGATATCTAAAGAAAAAAATCAGTTTGAGACAGATGAAGAATTATTTGAAAAGTTTGCACGAGAGGAGTATCTAATGAAGAAAAAGTCGGAAGATATATTTTATATTATAAAGGAGTAAAATGGAAAAAAGCAGCCGTGATTTTTTGTATAAATATTTAAATAATATTTCCCCAACGGGTTTTGAGACACCAGGTCAGAAGATTTGGCTAGATTATATTAAACCTTACATTGATGAGNACATATCAGATACTTACGGAACTGTGGTTGGAGTTATAAATCCTGAGTCCAAGTATAAGGTTGTAATTGAAGCTCATGCAGATGAAATATCCTGGTTTGTAAACTATATAACTGATGACGGATATATCTACGTGATACGAAATGGTGGATCTGACCATCAGATAGCTCCTTCNATGAGAGTAAATATCCAGACAAAAAAAGGTATAGTCAAAGGAGTTTTTGGTTGGCCTGCCATTCATGTNAGAGACCCNAAAACAGAGCAAAATCCTTCATTAAAAAATATATTTATAGATGTCGGTTGCTCATCTAAAAAGGAGGTAGAAGCGATGGGAGTTCATGTAGGTTGCGTAGTAACTTTCGAGGATGAGTTAATGGAATTAAATAAAAAATATTTTACTGGAAGAGCATTAGATAATAGAATGGGTGGCTTTATGATTGCAGAAGTAGTCAAAAGGTTAAGTGAAAATAAGAAAAAACTNGACTTTGGNCTTTATGTTGTTAATTCAGTTCAAGAAGANATAGGTCTAAGGGGGGCACAGATGATTGCTGAAAGAATTAGTCCTGACGTTGCAATAGTAACAGATGTAACCCACGATACGAATAGTCCCATGTACGATAAGAAGAAAAGTGGGGATATTAAAGCAGGTTCTGGTCCAGCACTTACTTTCGGGCCAGCAGTACAAAATAACCTTCTTGATCTATTAATTAAAACTGCTGACAAAAAGAAGATAAAATATCAGCTGATGGCAGCATCAAGATTTACTGGTACAGATACTGATGCATTTGCATATTCAAATGAAGGAGTTGCATCTGCACTTATTTCCTTGCCTTTAAAGTATATGCATACAACCGTAGAAACAGTTCATAAAGACGACGTGGAGAGTTGTATAAATTTGATTTATGAATCTGTCTTATCAATAAAAAAGGGACAGGATTTTAGATATATTAAGTAATTATAAATCCTACTTTCTTCAAGTCCTCCCAATAAGTTGGATATGATTTTACAACAACGTCAGGATCATTTATAATCATTGATTTTTTTGATGCAAGCGGTGCAAAAGCCATTGCCATTCTATGATCTTTATATGTGTCAATTGATAATTCGTCATCAATTTCTCGTCTCCTTTTTTCTAGTATCCAATAATTACCCTCTTCATAAAAATCACATCCTATTTTTTTTAATTCATTTTTCATTGCTACAAGTCTATCTGTCTCCTTTATTTTTAAGCTCTCAACACCAGAAACTTTTAATTTTATTTTATGATAAGCGGCTACTACTAATATGGTTTGGGCGAGGTCTGGACAGTCTCTAAAATCTAATTCAATTTCCTCAGTATCNAACTTGATTTTAGTGAGAACAATTCCATCCTNTTTGTATTGAGTATTAACACCAAATGACTTCATTAACTCGGATATAACACTATCACCTTGGTTTGATTTCTTCTTTAGTCCTTTAAGAGTTAGATTATTTATATTATCAGAGATTGATAGGATACTGTACCAATAACTAGCTGCGGACCAATCCGATTCAACTATGTAGCTACCTGACAAAAATTCTTGATTTTTTATATTGATCTTATTTCCTTTTACTTCGCTTTTAATTCCAAAAGAATTCATCAAGTTCAAAGTCATATTTACGTATGGTCTGCTATAAAAAGGCTCTTCAATATTAATTTCAATTCCTTTTTCTAGTAGAGGGGCTATAAGTAGNAGAGAGGATATGTATTGACTACTTATATCACCTGGAATGTCTAATTTGTTTTTTAATTGATTGATTTTTCCCTTAACATAAATAGGTGGGAAACCTTCATTTTCTAGGTATAGAATTTCTGCACCGATTTTATTTAGAGCATCAACTAATACCTTAACTGGTCTTTGTTTCATCCTCTCTGTACCAGACAAAACAACGTGTTCCTTTTTTATTGCAAGAAATGAGGTNAGAAATCTAAAACTTGTTCCAGCATCTTGGGCATCCCAGACCACAAGATTCTCAGATTCTAGAAGATTTTTTAGAAGGACTGAATCATTAGCTTTTGATAGGTTTTTTATTGTTATTTCCTTCTCAGATAATGCCTTAATTATTAAAAGCCTATTACTTTCACTTTTAGATGAGTTCAAATAAATAGTAGAATCTTTAAACTTATCAAATGATAATTTTATTTTTTTCATGAGATAAGTTTGTTGTAGTGTTCGATACTTTTTTTAATCTCATCCTCACTTACTTCGAAATCAAAATTGCATTTTCCGACTTCCTCTAGTAACGAAATCATTATTTTTTTATTAAAATTCTTTTTGTCGTGTTTAGCATTCTTCAGTATCTCCTCATGATATTCTATTTTATTTGATTTAAATACGGAAAGAATATAACCAGATATAGTATTTAACTCATTTTCAGAAAGCATTTTTTTATGAAACGATATGTACGATTCACAAATCATTCCTATTGCTATTGCTTCGCCGTGGAAGAATTTATTTTTTTTCTCTAGATATGTTGTTTCAATGGCATGTCCAATCGTATGTCCAAAGTTTAAAATTTTTCTCAACCCTTCCTCAGTGAGATCATTTTCTACAACTTCGCTTTTTATTAAAATTGAGTGTCTTACAATTTCTTCCCAGTTGTTATCTTTCCAATTAATTTTAGTNATTTCTTTAAATTTTGTNGCGTCATTTATCAGACAATGTTTTATAACTTCNGCAAAACCTGACCTTAGCTCCCTTTCAGATAGGGATGAAAGGAATTTTGTATCAACTATTATAAGGTTAGGTATTTTAAAAATACCAATTTGATTTTTATATGTATTGAAGTCAATTCCTAATTTACCTCCAACACTTGCATCAACTTGAGCTAATAAAGTTGTTGGAATATTAACAAAGTCAACACCTCTTTTGAATGTTGATGCAACAAAACCACCCATGTCACAAATTACTCCACCACCAAGATTTATAATTAGAGATTTTCTATCGTAAAGATTTTCGGTGAGAAAATTCCATACCTTAGAGCATGTTGCAAGATTCTTTTCCTCTTCTCCCGAATCAATTTTAAAAATATCATAATCGAAATTAATATCTCCCTCAATTTTTTTTAAACAGTTAGAGTGGGTGTTTTCGTCAACTAGAATACAGATTTTAGAATAATTATTTTCAGATAGGTATCTATTCAAGTGAGAACTTGAGTCACCAATCATAATATGATCAGGAATCATATCTTGGAGTTAGCCTTTTTCTTATTTATAATTTTATTTTGGACGTTAATTGATCCTAGATGGATTACCTTGTAAAGATCTTCAATAAAATCTTTCTCTAGACCTTTTTCTATTGCCCAATCAATTCTTGACTTAAATACCTCATTCCACCTGTCAACTTGGAAGGTAGTTAAATCCTGTTCTTTTTTAAATTCACCAATTTTTTTGACTAGTTCAATCCTCTTTGAGATGATATCAACTATCTCCTTATCTACATCATCAATACCTTCTCGGATTTCGTCGAGTAAGTGCTTATAAGACTTATCATCTTCTTTTTTGGTCTTAACTTTTAAATCACTTTTTATTTTTGATAATACATCTGGTGTGACTTGTTGTTTTGCATCACTCCAAGCATTATCAGGATCTATATGAGACTCAATTATTAGACCATCATAACCCAAATCAAGTGCTTTCTGTGATGTCTCGAATATCATGTCTCTATTACCACATATGTGTGAAGGATCACATATCACAGGTAGGTTTGGCATATTACTTTTCAAATCTATTGCTATTTTCCACATTGGCACGTATCTGTATTTAGACTTACCAGTCATTGAGAAGCCTCTGTGAATAGCACCCATCTTAGTGATACCTGCAGTATTGATTCTCTCAAGAGCACCCATCCATAAGGATAAGTCTGGATTAATTGGGTTTTTGATGAGAACTGGTGTGTCTGTTCCTTTAATAGCATCAGCAATCTCTTGTACTGAGAACGGATTCACAGTTGTTCTTGCTCCTATCCATAGGATATCAATTCCATACTTTAATGCTAATTCGATGTGTGATGTGTTTGCTACCTCAACAGTAAACTGTACACCTAACTCCTCTTTGATATCAGCAATCCATTTTAATGCATCCTCTCCATTACCTTCGAATGTTCCAGGTCTTGTCCTTGGTTTCCATACCCCAGCTCTCATAAGGTTTATTCCATGAGACTTTAATTGCTTACAAGTTTCACGAAGTTGGTCATATGTCTCTGCGCTACATGGGCCAGAAATAATTAGTGGATCAGAATCATTTTTAATCCAAGTATTAATTGGATCTATATTTAACTTTTTGCTCATTTCTATTGTATTTTTGTTTTATATCTTCGTAATAAATAAAACAAGTGGACAAAACTAGTAAAAACTTATTTAATAACACAAAATTAGCCTTTACTAATAAGTCTAATTTACAGTTAAAGAAGGCTTTTTTCTTATTCTCGGTCCTAGATTATCCTGTTTTAACCAAATTAGGTAATAGCTTTTTATTATTAGTCTTAAAGTTAAATTTACCTTTTAAGGGTATAATTAAGAAAACTATTTTCAACCACTTTTGCGGTGGAGAGACTATTGAAGAATGTGATGATACATTTAAGTCTTTAAATAAATATAATATTAGCGCTATGCCAGAGTACTCGGTTGAGGCTGAGTCAACTCTTGAGGGTTTTGAAAATTATAAAAACGATTCTATTGAAATTATTAACTATTTAGGAAATTTAAAACTCCCATTTATTGCTATTAAGTGCACAGGTTTGATGGATATTTCATCTCTTGAGAAAATTTCTGTGGGAGAATTAAACGATGATAGTGATGAATATAAAAGCTTTTTTAAAAGAGTTGACGAGTTGTGTAGAGTTGGTGAAAAAAACAATGTTAAAATCTTGATTGATGCTGAGGAGAGTTGGATACAAGATTCTATTGATAGAGTAGGACTTGAGATGATGAGAAAATATAATAAGAACTCTGCGAATGTATTCATAACACATCAGTGTTACAGGACGGGTACCCTTGATAAAATCAAAGATTATCTGGAAATAGCCAATAAAGAAAAGTTTTATCTTGGTGTTAAGTTGGTTAGAGGTGCGTATATGGAAAAAGAGAGAAATAGGGCACTAGATAACAATTATCCAAGCCCAATTCATGACACGAAAGAAAATACGGATAAAGAATTTAATAACTCACTTCTCTTTTGTGTTAAAAACATAAATAGACTTTCGTTATGGGTTGGTAGTCACAACGAAGACTCTTGCCTGAAACTAATGGAAATGATGAAAGAAAATAAAATTAAAAGAGACGATGACAGAATATGGTTCTCTCAGCTTTATGGAATGAGTGATAACATATCCTATTCTCTGTCTAGCCTTGAATATAATGTTGTAAAACTAATTCCATTTGGTCCTATAGAGAAGACAATTCCATACCTTATAAGAAGAGCTAACGAGAACAGCTCTGTCCAGGGACAGAGTAACAGACAATTTACTCTGATAAAAGACGAAATAAGTAGAAGAAATAAATTAAATTGACCATATATGAGTTTAAGCGAACAGGAAGAACAAAGGCGAAAATCAAGAGAGGAGATTATTGATTTAGGTATTGATCCGTATCCTTCTGAAACATTTGATATAAACACTAACTCCCAAGAGATTAAAGACGATTTTGATGAGAAAAAGAAAAATT
>FUFK010045232.1_pt1 | contig 14671 bp, 8 predicted proteins | sample 1021851 | NCBI WGS metagenome assembly FUFK01 (sample SAMEA51879418, study PRJEB19060) | metagenome | reverse complement strand
GCACGTTGAGCCATCTTTGCGATTTCAATGTCGCTCAAATTCAGATCAAATAATTCATTAAGGCCTGCACAGAATCCACATTCCAGTGCTGCGGAAGAACTTATCCCGGCACCGGTAGGAAGATCGCTGGAAATTATACAATCAAAACCTTCAAGCAATTTATTCTCCTGCTGAAGTTCGTTAATAATGCCGAGTAAATAATCTCTCCAGTCGCTTTGCTTTTTTAATGGCTGGTCGAGGTGAAATTCAAAGCCGTTATTAAAAGTATCACTGTATATTCTGCAGAAGTTTTCCGTATCATTTTTTCTGAATTTGAAACTTATATGCTTATCGATCGCTGTGGGCATCACGAAACCTTCATTATAATCTGTATGTTCTCCAATCAGGTTGATTCGACCAGGAGAATTAACGAGTAATTCCGGTTGGAAATCCTTAAAAACCGAAGGCTTCGTAGAAAAAGATCTGATATTTGTCAAGACTTGATTAATTTTGAGTAATTCAAATATAATAAACGTCATACTTACATTTATTATTTCAGAATATAATTATGCACACTAAGAATTCACAACCGGAAGTTTTTGAATCAACAGACCTGTACCAGATNAGGGAGAAAATGTATGTTGCGACAGACTGTATTATTTTTGGTTTCCATGAGGGCAAGCTAAAATTACTTGTCTTCGAGCGTCAGGTAGAGCCCTTAAAAGGTTCCTGGTCACTTGTTGGTAGCTTTGTACGGCTGGATGAAGATCTCGAGCTAGCAGGGCAGCGGGTTTTGAGAGAGGCTACCGGGCTCAANGAGGTTTTTATGCAACAATTAAAGACCTATGGTAAACANGACCGTGATCCGGGCTACCGCTGTATTTCTGTAGCTCAGTATGCTTTAATAAGAGTGGAGGATTATATAGACAAACTGGAAAAACATTACGGTGCCCGCTGGTTTGAAATTGACGATCTTCCCNAATTAGTTCTGGATCATGATCAAATGGTACAGGATGCATTGGAACAACTAAGACATAACGCGCGTCACAGACCCATTGGTTTTGAGCTGCTACCAGAGAAGTTCACCATTCCACAATTACAGAGCCTTTATGAAGCGATCTACCAGAAGCCACTGGACGCGAGAAACTTCAGAAAAAAGGTATTATCTCTAAATGTTTTAGAAAAACTGGAAGAAAAGGATAAATCTGGTAGTAAACGCGGTGCTTTTTTGCATAAATTCAATAANGAGAATTACNTACAANTATTAAAAGCNGGATATAATTTCGAGATTTTCTAAAATCTGAAAATAGTTTNTTTAAATAATAATTGTATGAATTACATTTATTATTAANTTAGNAAAAACATTTCAGGATGGCTAAAGATCAATCGCGTAGAAAATTATTAAAGAACCTGGGAATTGGAGCTGGGTTACTTGCTATTCCATCATTTTCGAATGCATCCGGTTTCGATGTTGCATTTAATAATTTACAAGACCCTACTTCAAAGATCAATCATTCTGTTTGTCGCTGGTGTTATGCAGATATCCCACTTAAGGAGTTTGCTAAGGCTTGCAAAAAGTTAGGAATTAGCGCTATTGATCTTTTAAAACCTTCAGAATGGCAAATTGTACAGGAGGAAGGTCTAAAATGTTCCATGGCAACCGACGATTTTATCAGTTTGACCGATGGATTCAATGACCCTAAAAATCATCAGAAATTNCAATCTGCTTATANAGAACTCATCGACAAAGCTGCNGATAATAATATACAGAATGTNATCTGTTTTTCTGGGAGTCGGCGTGGGATGGATAATGAAACNGGCTGGAACAACTGTGTAGANGGATTAANGCCNNTATTNGACCATGCTNAAACTCGCAATGTNACCCTNGTCATGGAATTGCTNAATAGCAAAGTNNACCATCCAGATTATATGGCAGATCATACGTNCTGGGGAGCCGAACTTGCCANAAGGCTNGACNGACCNAANTTTAAATTACTCTACGATATCTACCATATGCAGATCATGGANGGTGACNTNATTCGAAACATTANAGANTTTCATCCGTACATCAATCACTATCATACCGCNGGAAATCCNGGAAGNAACGAGATNAATAATTCTCAGGAANTAAATTANCCNGCAATCATCCAGGCGATTTATGATACCGGTTTTGATGGTTATATCGCTCAGGANTTTATTCCNACCTNTGANAATAAACTAAAAGCGCTTGAAGAAGCCATTGGGATTTGTACTATCTAAACATAAATTTTAATGACTCAAATTATCAAATCGATCACAGTTCTTATTNTACTGATTTTTAATATTAATACAGCTTTNTCTCAAGTAACTACAGTTGTAGATGAAAAGGGAATAATTCGCTGGGAGCCTTCGGGAGAGGAAGTAAAAGGTTTTGGGGTCAATTATTCGGCACCATTCGCACATGCTTACCGTTCTGCTGAAAAACTTGGGCTTGATATCAAGGCTGAAATTGATAAAGATCTCTACCATTTTTCCCGGCTTAATTTTGATCTGTATCGTCTTCACGTCTGGGATACAGAAATTAGCGATGCAGAAGGGAATTTACTGGANAATGAACACCTGGATGCGTTCGATTATTTGCTNAGTGAACTNAAGAAACGNAAGATCAATTTTGTGATCACTCCAATCGCATANTGGGGAAATGGCTGGCCGGAACCAGATGANGANACTCCNGGATTTTCGAATAAGTATGGCAAGGAAGGNAGNTTGACCAATCCNAAAGCGATCGCTGCCCAGCAAAACTATCTTACGCAATTTATGANCCACGTGAATCCATATACAGGAATTGCGTATAAAAATGATCCAAATCTCATCGCNGTTGAAATCAGNAATGAACCACATCATCGCGGCACTCCTNAGGAGGTAAAAGAATTCATTAATAAACTCACAAAGGCCATCCGGGATTCCGGTTCTCAAAAACCTGTCTTTTATAATGTCACCCATAGCGTTCACCTTGCAGACACTTATTTTGAATCTGATATTCAGGGTGGTACTTTTCAATGGTATCCAACCGGACTTGGTTTTAAGAAGGAAATCCCTGGGAATTTACTTCCCAATGTGAACGATTATAATATTCCGTTCAACAATGCTATCGAAAATAATAACGCCGCTAAACTGGTGTATGAGTTCGATGCTGCCGATGTTAATAAATCATACATCTATCCGGCCATGGCACGCAGTTTTCGAGAAGCGGGAATTCAGATCGGGACGCATTTTGCCTATGATCCATCTTTTCTGGCCTATGCGAATACGGAATATAATACTCATTACATGAATCTCAATTATACTCCGCATAAGGCTTTAGGTCTTATGATCGCTAGGGAGATATTCCATCATACCAAACTGGGCGAAGATCAGGGAATCTATCCCGACAACTTAAAATTTGGCGATTTTCTCATTCAGTATGAAGATGATCTTGCTGTCTATAATTCTTCGGAAAAGTTTATTTACACGAATTCTAATGCGGAAAAGCCTAAAGCTATTTCAGAATTAAGAGAAATCGCGGGTCACGGTAGTTCTGAAGTGATCGAATATGAAGGAAAGGGAGCTTATTTTCTGGATAGGTTAGAAGAAGGAGTCTGGCGTCTGGAAGTAATGCCCGACCCATTNCTTATTCAGGATCCCTTCGGAAATAACAGCCTNGANAAAANGNTNNCNGTGATCAAGTANAATTTGAACNANATGNANATNNATNTTCCCGGNCTTGNTGNAAATTTTGAGTTCAAACAGATAAATANTGCNGAATCTGAAGTTCAAAAAGCNNAAGGTGGCGCNATATCAGTTTCACCCGGCACTTATATTCTTNCTGCNGNAGGNANGGATTTTGAANTTGAAAATTATAAGGNAGACTTNCGTTTGGAACTNGANAATTTTGTNGCGGTGGAAGAGTCGGTTGACCGTACCTATGTCCTACATGAAGCAGTTAATGCTGCGGAAGCAAATCAGAGCCTATCTATCGAAGCAGAGATCGTTTCGAATGAGGAGATTAATTCAGCCGAAATATGGTTCCAGAATGGAAACATCTACGAAGCAGTACAAATGAAAGCAGAAAATCAATACGAATATTCCGCAGAAGTACCGCAAAATCTATTGGTGCCAGGAATACTTACTTACCGTATCATCCTTGAAACTGCGATGGGAAAACTGACATTTCCTGGCAATGGTTCAGGTAGTCCGGAGAACTGGGATTTCTATTCTGAAAATGTTTATTCTACTCGTATTTATGATAAGAGTTCTTCTATCTCGCTTTTCGACGCTTCTCTGGATTTAGATATGGTGGTTCATTCTTGGAAACCTGGCAATCAGATCGTTCCCCTTAATTCAGTTGAAGACGAATTTCAGGTAAGACTGGAAAAATTATTTTCAGAAGATATTGAGAACAAAAACGCAGCTCCAATTTACGATTACTCTTTTCGGTATAATTTTCAGAAGAAAATAGGAGCAAGGCTTCCTGGAGATCAGAAGGAACTTATCATCAAGGCACGTAACCTTAAATTGGGTACAGAGAAACTTCAGGTAGCTTTATTAATGAAAAACGGTTCAGCTTTCGGTAAAATAATCGATTTAGATCAAGATTTAAAAGAAATAAGGATCAGACTGGATGAGCTTGAGCCAGTGAAAACGGTTACGTTACCACGTCCTTACCCGGGTTTTCTACCCTATTATTTTGAGCATAAGAATCCGGAAGATTTTGATCTGCAAGAGGTGGAAGCACTTCAGTTTTCTATTGGTCCCGGGATCGAGCGTGAAAATCTTCAGAAATCACATGAAATTGGTATTGTAAAGGTCAATCTCCAGTAGTAGAAATATCTAAACAAAAAAAAGGTCTCGTTCTCACGAGACCTTTTTTCAGTTTAACATTTACAACAATTAAATTATCCACATTTAGAAGAGCCACAATCTTTACAGGTAAGGCAACCTTCCTGGTAAATAAGATTTGAGGAATTACAGTTATTACATTTTTCCTTCTTAGCGACCGTCCCATCTGCGATAAAACGTTTAAGAGCGCGAACCACCCCATTCTTCCATGTGTTAATGGATTCGCTGTCCAATTGCAGACTGTTAATAAGGTCCACAACCTTGTCGATAGACATTCCATGACGTAGTGTACTTGAGATCAATTTCGCGTAATTCCAGAATTCCGGATTGAATTTATGGGAAAGTCCTTCGATAGTGGTTTTGTAACCACGTTTGTTCTCATATTGGAAATCATAACGAGAAGATCCATCTTCATTTCTTGCTTTGATGATATAGCCTTCAGTTACCCAGCGAGGGATAAGGATACCTTCTTCATCATCTGCAAACCCGGTAAAAATCTCATAAGGTCTGTCATCTACAAGTCCGATAAATGCGATCCATTTGTCCTTATTGTTCTGGAAACGAACCACATCGGCTGTTAGAACTTCTGGTCTCTTTAGAGGGAAAGATCCGGAAGTCTGTTCCTCATCTTCTTCTTTTTTCTCATCGTTAGAGATTAAAACTCCAGATCTTGAACCATCACGATAGACAGTAACACCTTTACAACCAGCTTCCCATGCTTCCAGGTATAGTTTTCCAACCAATTCCTCTGTCGCATCGTTTGGAAGGTTAATGGTCACACTAATAGAGTGATCGATCCATTTTTGTACAGCTCCCTGCATTCTCACTTTGCTAAGCCAGTCTACATCATTAGACGTCGCCTGATAGTAAGGAGAAAGTTTAACAAGTTTATCAAGTTCTTCGTTCGAGTAATTCTTATCGGTATCGTATCCTTTAGCCTTCATCCATTGCTTAAAACGATGGTGGAAAACTACATACTCTTCCCATGAATCTCCAACTTCATCCACGAAATCTACGCGAGCTTCCTTGTCATTTGGATTTACTTTTCTTCTTCTTTTGTAAACCGGTAGGAAAACAGGCTCAATTCCAGAAGTAGTTTGCGTCATTAGACTGGTCGTTCCGGTTGGAGCGATCGTTAATAGCGCTATATTTCTACGACCATACTCTAGCATGTCATAATACAACTTTTCATCAGCTTCTTTTAATCGAAGAATGAATGGGTTGTTTTTCTCTCTTTCTGAGTCAAATATCCCAAAAGCACCTCTTTCTTTCGCAGTTTCTACGGACGCTCTATATGCTTCAACAGCAATATTCTTATGAATGTCTACAGAGAAATCGATTCCTTCCTTACTACCATATTTAATACCTAAACCGGCAAGCATATCGCCTTCCGCAGTAATNCCTATTCCGGTTCTTCTACCTTCATGTGCTTTTTTACGGATATTAAGCCATAGATTTTTCTCAACAGCCTTTACTTCTTCATTTTCTGGATCTGCATCGATCTTACCAATGATATTGTCGATCTTTTCCAGTTCAAGATCAATGATATCATCCATAATTCTTTGTGCAGCAGAAATATGTTTTTTAAATAGTTCGTAGTTGAAATGCGCTTTGTCTGTAAATGCCTCTTCTACATAAGAAAACAGGTTGATCGCAAGCAAACGACAGGAATCGTAAGGACAAAGTGGGATCTCTCCACAAGGATTGGTAGAAACCGTTTTATATCCAAGATCTGCATAGCAATCTGGCACAGATTCGTTGATCACCGTATCCCAGAATAGAATTCCAGGTTCAGCCGATTTCCATGCGTTATGTACGATCTTCTTCCAGAGTTTATCTGCCTCGATCTCTTTTGAAACCTTTGGCTCTGCGGAAAATATCGGATATTTCTGAGTATAATTGGTATTGTTCTTTACAGCTTTCATGAACTGGTCATCGATCCTAACCGAAACATTGGCACCTGTAACTTTGCCCTGCTCCATTTTAGCNTCGATAAAATCTTCTGAATCAGGATGATTTACAGAAACCGAAAGCATCAAAGCTCCACGACGTCCATCCTGTGCTACTTCTCTTGTAGAATTGGAGTAACGCTCCATAAATGGAACGATCCCGGTAGAGGTAAGCGCAGAGTTCTTTACGGCCGATCCCTTAGGACGTATGTGAGAAAGGTCATGACCTACACCACCACGTCTTTTCATTAACTGTACCTGCTCCTGGTCGATCTTCATAATCCCACCATAAGAATCTGAATTTCCATCATTTCCTATAACGAAGCAGTTAGATAACGAACCAACCTGGTAAGGATTCCCAATTCCAGCCATAGGACTTCCCTGCGGAACGATATATTTAAAATCCTTGATAAGATCGAAAACTTCGTCTTCGGTCATAGGATTTGGATACTTTTTTTCAACTCTTGCGATCTCGCTGGCGATACGTCTGTGCATATCGTTTGGAGTGAGTTCATAAATATTCCCGTCAGAATCTTTAAGGGCGTATTTATTTACCCAAACTCTGGCGGCAAGATCGTCGCCTTTGAAGTATTTTAGTGAAGCTTCGAAGGCCTGTTCCTGAGTATAAGTCTTTGGAACAACTGGATTTTCCTGTACAGGCATAAAAATGAGATTTTTAGGTTAGAAATGCTCTAATCGGCTGGTATAAAACTAGGCATTATTTCCGGACAATTAACAAAGCGTTTAGAAAAAGTTTTCAAACAAAAACGGTTAATTAACTGATANTCAATTAANTAAATATTTACTAACAATAAAAAGTTGACAAATAATGAAAACATTTAATTTAAGGTTTGGAGTTTCTATACTATTGAGATTCAGCAGTAGAAATAGGGGATGAGCATCAAAATTAGGCTAAATTAAATGCTTTTTGTAGCGTATTCCAGAGAAAAAGTAACAAAAAAAGAGGCCTCACAAATTTGTGAGGCCTTCTTTGAATTAACACCTATGAAAATTCAAAATAAAAATTTTTATTCTGTAATTGACCAGATCGAATATCCATTTGCAGGAGCCTCGATAGTCACCGCTCCATTTTCATCGGAGGTAGGGGAATATGTTGAATTCGAACTATAATCCTGTAAGGTAACATTACTCCAGTTCGAACTTACTGTTCTTCTTTTTGTACTATTATTGATGCTAATATAAAGAATTAATCCAGGATTAGTACCTGATCCATTTCTTTTCATAACATATTCATCCTGATCTGCATAAAGTAACTCGGTGTCACCAGTTGCAAGGCTATTATGAATCGAAATTAACGTCTTTAATTCATCTTTAAATTCTTCATTCTCATAATCTGAATAGAAGATCGTAGGATAACCAGGATGAGTTAAGATATAGGCATAAGCCTTCATTTTATTGGAACTCATGATATAATTATCCTCGTTAGAATCCTTTTCAGTATCATGATTTGCAGTAAAGGTTACCGCATCTTCAGGATTTGTTTTCCAAAGCATATCACTCTCGAGAATACTAAGATTTTCAAATCTGTCCAGACTTTCTTCCAGTTTGTAAAACGTAGAAAAATCAAAAGCAGGTGATCCTGAAGCTTCGATCCAGTCACGAAGNACATCTGGATTTCCATCNAAATTTTCTCCTACTGAGAATCCTCCAACGGCCTCATTCCACTCTTTTACTACCCATGGTTCGAAACCTTTAACGTAATCAAAACGCCAGCCATCAAAACCCATTACGTTCTTGTAATATTTCGCTACTGAATTCTCATCCTTCCAAAGCCAGTCCTGAACTCTTTCTCTATGGTGATCAAGATTGGTTTCTTCGTAAAAAAGACTTCCCGGATCAAACTGACTTACACTATTTGGATAAAAATCTTCGTATGTTCTGTTGAACATTCCTGAAGCATTTCCATTCGTTTCATCAAATAGAGTGTAAGTATCGTAGTCCCTGTAAGGATTGTATTGCAAACCTCCACCAGAATTGTGATTCAGGACAATATCTGCGATCACTTCAATATCATTGCTATGAGCTGTGGCGATCAAATTCTCAAGTTCTGTTCTTGAACCGAATCTTGTTTCTACAGTTCCATGCTGGTCATAATCACCAAAATCGAAATAATCTGAAACATCGTAGCCCATGGAATAGCCACCAGATTGTCCTTTAGCGGGAGATGGTATCCAGATTCTGTCTACACCAGCTTCAGACCATTCCGGCACTTTTTCAGAAAGGTTGTCCCACCAGGCAAATCTTGGTTTTACATCCCAATAAAATGCCTGCATCATTACCCGGCTGCCATTGTCCAGAGATGCCAGGTCCAAAGCCTGAGGCTCAGATGGAGCAGGAATTTCTGGGGTACCGGTTATATCATCTGTCTCGTCCACGACGTCATCTGAATCGTCACTGGAACATGCACCCATAAAGAGTGCCCCACCAAGCAGGAGACTGCATAAAAATTTATTAGTATTCATAATTAGTTCAGTTTAAAGAAAAAAAAGGGGCTAATTAAATTAGCCCCAGTATAAAATTGGTTGATCATTCTCCTGCAGGAATAAGAATATATCTTGCAGTTAGGTCATTGAACCAGATATCATAAACTCCTGCAGTTACAGGGATATTTGGATCATTTGCATTGGCACCCTGACCGCTGATTGGTGTACTTGCACCCCAGCTAACATCCCATGCGTTGTTTGCTCTGAACTTAAGTTCACCGTCAAACAATTCCACGTCATTCATGTACCAGATGTGAGAATCAAAATCTGACTGGGTCATATCCATATCATCATTCCAACCTTCGTCTGTACCTGTAGTAGCAGTACCAATAATACCTACCATATCGTACATTGTTGCTGCAGAAACATCCATAGCTTCGAAAGTATAGGTCATGTCTTCAGTGTTTAATGATAGCGTGTAGTAAGCATCATCTTCTACTGAAAATGCAGCCGGATCATCACTATCACCTGTATTTACACCCAAAGTTCCGTCGGTACCACCCCATTGCGGTTGCCATGCTCCAGGAGTTTCAAGTAATTTGAAACCTTCTACACCATCACCACCAGCAAATCTTCCAGTAAAGTTGAAAATGTTGTCATTTTCAGGATCTCTGAACATTGGCGTATTGTTATTGTTGTTGTTCCATCCAGCGGCAGTTGCATCTCCTACAAAGAAAAGATTCATTTTTGCTGGATTTTCTTCTTCTTCGATTACCGCTTCAGGAAGTACAACTCTTAGAGACATTACTTCAGAAGTTGCGTTAAGGCCGTTGCTTCCATCAGTTCCGGCATAAGCGCGAACTCTGAAGTAGATCTCTCCTGCATTTGGCATTTCGGTTTCAGGATCGTTATCCAAACCTGCTTCCGTAGCCAAAGACATTAATTGGCTAACAGTAACTCCAAGATTATTTTCTCCCGTCGTTCCAATGATATTGAATGAAGAAAAGTCTGCATCAGAGGAACCCTGAAGTTCATAAGTAACAGTGGTTGGAGCATCAAAATCAACTTCACTCCATACAAATCGCTCAGCGATATTGTTGGCAGTTTCAGAAGTGAGGGTGTAAGATTCGGCGGTAGAGCTCATAAACACGATCCCTTCTGGATCAGGTTGAGCTGTAAAAACCACATCATCATCATGTTCACAGGATGTAAATCCTACGAATGCGATCATTATTAATAAGAAAATTGAAAACTTTTTCATTGTTGTAATAGTATTTTGTTAGTATCCTGGATTTTGTGTCAAATTCGTGTTCACTCCCAGATCTGAAGCCGGGATCGGCATTAGATCTCTAAAAGACTCTGTAGTAGTTCCCTGTGGGACACCACCTTTAAATGGCCATACACCACCATCAGAGAATTGTCCAAATCTTATAAGATCGGTTCTTCTGTGTGCTTCCCAGTAAAGCTCTCTCGCTCTTTCTTCCAATAAGAAGTTAAGGGTAAGATCTGATGTTGAGATATTGTTACTGTCATTATTAAAAGCTCTTTCTCTCAACTCATTGATATAATCTACAGCTATAGATTCGCTTCCTCCACCACCTCTAACTACGGCTTCAGCATACATTAGGTAAGCATCTGCAAGGCGGAACATAGGGAAATCTGTATCTGGAAAATCTCCTGTAGGGTCTGATCCTGCGTTTCCATTCACATCTACGTTCTTATATTTAGCAACGGCATAACCATCAGTGAAATTGGAAATATTACTGATCTCTTTAGACTGTCCATCTGTATAGAAAATAGCTCTTTCATCAGCTACTGTTTCAATATCATCATCTTCATTCTCTAGGAAATCATTGATAAGGGCAGAAGTGGTTCTTAGACCGGCCCATCCACCATTAATTCCAAAGTTATCGGGATCCATAGATCCTCCAACTGCTGCATGGATGATAAAGGTCATTCCTCCATAAGCCTGAGTGTTGATCCCGTCAAAAGTGATCGGGAAAATGATCTCGCTCTGGGCTCCGTTCATATTGTTATCTGCAAGGAATAACTTCTGGTAGTCATCAACCAAAGTAAATCCTGCATTGATCACTTTTTCAGTGTAAGTGATCACATCTGAAGATCTATCAGATCCAGTGTACTTTTCTGAATTCTGGTAAAGTTTTGCAAGTAACATCCAGGCTGCTGCCTGATCTGCACGTCCATATTCATTAGCGCCGGCAGCGGTTAGTTCACTCTCGATCGCTAGAAGTTCACTTTCAATATAAGTGAAAAGCTCTGCTGAGTTTGTTTGCTCCGGAAGGAACGCTCCAACAGGGTCCTGCTCTGTTACGAAAGGTGGATTTCCATAAAGGTCAAGTGCATGCCAGTAGCTTAATGCTCTCAGGAATCTTGCTTCTGCACGATATACCTGGATATCTGCCTGTGTTGCAGCATCCACACCACGACCTTCGACTACTGAAGTTTCAGTTTGTCTAAGGAATTCGTTAGACTGTGCGATCTGGTACATTATTCTGGAATACATTGTACGAATAAATTCGTTTCCTGATGTCCAGTTCTGGTTATGTAGATCTTTGATCGTTCCATCATTCCATCCAATAACTGCTTCATCTGTAGTAAGTTCCTGCACCATCCAGTACAAACGCATGTATTGTGAGAATCCTTCATCTAATCCAGAAAGATCGGCATCACCAGCAGGACCATCCTGACCACTAATTGCAAAACCTGCATATAGCTTAGCCAAAAACTGTTTGTAAGCTGCGGGGTCTTCAAAAGCTGAAGCCGCAGTTTCCCTGTTATCCTCGGGAGTAAGTTCCAGATCACTTTCGCATGACCATAGAACCGCCATTCCGAAGAGAATAAGGAAAGTAGATTTAAATTTATTAAACATAGTTCTAGTAATTTTTCTATTATTCATTAAAAAGCAAAGTTCAATCCAAGTACGAATCTTCTTGATCTTGGGTAGAAGTTGTTATCAATTCCACCAAAAACTTCAGGATCAAGCCCATCGTAATCTGTGATCGTAAGCACGTTTGTTGCAGTTAAAGAAGCTCTGAAATCAACTTTTTCTCCTGGGATCGTATATCCAATACTTACGTTATCAAGTTTCACGAAATCTGCAGCCTGCAAGTAGTAATCTGAGAAGAACTGACTGTTTACAAAACCTGATTCCAATACATTCGAGTTAAAGTTCGAGTAGTAATTTTCAGGAGTGTTCGTTCCAGCTTCTATAAAACCATTTGCAGATTGCGTGTTGTTATAAATATAATTTCCAAAACTACCTCTAAAAGTAAAGCTGAAGTCAAAGTCCTTATAGTTCATGGTGTTGGTAAGACCCATATAGTAATCTGGAGTCGCTTTCTTGTATGGCTGCTTATCTGCTTCTGTGATCTGGTTGTCACCATTCACATCTACATAGGCACCTTCAATTGGCTGCCCGGCATCATTATAAACCTGCCTGAACACAAAGAAAGTAGTAGGATCAAATCCTTCTTTCCAAAGTTGAATGTTGTTTCCAACACCACCACTAATTCCACCCTGTGGGATAAAGAAGTTTGCATCATCACCCAAAGAAAGTTCTGTGATCTCTAATTCCTGGAAGGAAATGTTATAACCTAAGGTCCAGTTGAAATCTTCAGACCTGGCGATATCACCACTTAATCCAATCTCGATACCTTTACTTACAGTCGTACCTACATTGGTTAGTAATTGATCTGAAAGGTTAGCTCCTGCTGGTACGGGTACGGTTGCGATAAGATCTTTAGTTTCTCTATAATATCCATCCACAGAACCACTCAATCTATTATCGAATAGACCAAAGTCTATACCTGCGTTATAGTTGATAAGACTCTCCCATTTAAGGTCTTCATCATACTCTTCAGGTCTAATAGTACCAATGAACTCATTTCCAAACTGGTATCTCGCGCCACCCTGACTAGGTGTATAAAGACCTAAATATCCATAGTTTCTTCCAATTTCGTAGTTTCCAGTTTCACCGTAACCACCACGAAGCTTCAATTCATTAAGGACTCTTGAATCTTCAAGAAATTCTTCATTATGAATTTTCCAACCTATAGAGGCTGCAGGGAAATATCCCCAACGATTGTCTGGAGAAACTCTAGAAGAACCATCGGCACGAATACTACCAGAGATCAGGTACCTGTTATTAATATCGAAACTAGCTCTCGCGAAGTAAGACTCTAAAGAGTTCCTGTTAATATCTCTTGGAAGTGCTCTAATTTGATCCTGCTCAGTTCCAAAAACATTGCTAGTAGAGTAAAATTCCTGGTAAGAATGACCTGCTGTTACATCAACATCTGTTTCAAAGAAACCAAGTTCTGTTTTATAGTTTAAATAAGTATCAAGTAGAAGGTTACGGTTTATATTACTATAATCTTCGAATTGATCGATGTTAGAAGTGTTAGATGCTGCAAATACCGGAGTGAATTTATCACCATCAGCTTCAGCATAATCAAAACCAGCACTTACTACTGCTTTAAGACCTGTTAAGAATGGAACTTTATATTCAGCATTCAGGTTCGTAATAGAACGCCTGGTCTGGTTCTGGTCTGTGGTTTGCTCTAAAAGAGCGATCGGGTTTCTGGTTGCAAGATTTTGCTGCGTAATCTCACCTCCTGAAAGTCTGTTGAATTCAAAGAATCCACCAAATGGAAGGGTATCATCATAAATAGGTTGAGTAGGATCGAATGCTACTGCAGATCCAATAGCACCACCATTCGAAAACTTGTTCTTATCTAAAGAGTTCTTCGAAGTAAGAGTCAGTTTTAACGAATTGTCGAAAAGATCCTGGTTCAAAGAGATATTAAAAGCATTACGCTCGTAATAATCTTTTCTGATAACTCCAGTTTCAGCAGTATGGTTAAAGTTCAAACGATAGTAGAAATTCCCGATACCCTGTGTAGCTGTAAAGTTATGAATAGCTCCTACTGAAGTTTCATAGATTTCATCCTGCCAGTCTGTATTTGCATTTCCTAATAAAGAAGGATCTGTACCTTCAGTATTGTTGATCAGGTTTCTGAACTCATCTGCATTTAAAACGTCTACTTTATCCAGAACATTCCCAATAGAAGTTTTTAGATCATATGTAAACTGAAATGGAGAATCCTTTTTACCTTTTTTGGTTGTAATAAGAATTACCCCGTTCGATGCTCTGGAACCATAAATAGAAGTGGCTGCAGCATCTTTTAATATAGTGAAATCTTCGATCTCATTTGGGTTTATAGAATTTAGCGCGTTTCTTGAACCGGCAACTCCACGTTGATCCAAAGGTACACCATCAACTACGATCAAAGGATCGTTAGAAGCCGATAGTGAAGAACCACCACGTATTCTAATAGTTCCTCCCTGTCCTGGAGCTCCACCACCCGGGGTGATCTGTACTCCGGCAGATTTACCAGCGATCAGCTGTTCCGGGGCAACAAC
>FUFK010040413.1_pt1 | contig 14673 bp, 11 predicted proteins | sample 1021851 | NCBI WGS metagenome assembly FUFK01 (sample SAMEA51879418, study PRJEB19060) | metagenome | reverse complement strand
TGAGTTAATGAAGTTATTGTATCATTCGCAGCAGAAACCACACTCGAATCTGAACCATCAAAAGTTAATGTATATGATGATATATCGTCAAGTATTTTAAAATTATTTTCGTCTCCTTTTGATGGACGTTGACCAATATATGGCATAATTTATCTACTTTTTAGTTATTTATGATGATCTAGTAATCATAAGATTTGCTTTCCATGCTGCTTTCACAGCATCAGTCCAAACTGCTGTGCATATTGCAGATACTTCTGCTGGTTCTGATGATATGTTAGTTTCAACTAAATTATCTGAGTCATCTAAAACGCCAGGTGTTAAAACATATCGTTCAAATGTTCTTGTGAGTTCATTACCATCTTTTTTGATGATCGTAGCTTTTCGTACTTGTACATGTTTGTACTGACCTATGATCTCTATTTTATCATATTCGATTGATTCTGTAAGTGCCATTAGGGAAGTCCTCCGAACTAAACAGGTTTAGGCATTTTTATTTATTCTATGCGACTGGATATGAAAAAGTTACAGCAAATCTTTGCCCAGTTCCAATTGAACTTTGATTCACATTACCTTTACCTGTGCCATTAACAATTCTAAATTTATCTGCGTTTTGACTTAATTCAAGAAATAGAGCTGTAGTACTACCAGAATCACCATAACCACTTGCCCAACTATATCCATGAAGTTCAATATAAGAAAAATCACTTGTTCCCCATTGAGATGCATGAGTATAAGGCATACCACCAATCCAAGCAGTTGTAAAGTTACCTCCAGTACTGTTAAAACTATTCAAACCAAATGCAAGACGAATGTGAACTATACCACCAACTTTTACATATTGACCGTATTGCCAAGCATAATTTGCTTCGGTAGTTGCATTCTCTAAGAATTTTGGTACAAATTTTCCCTCTTCATAATCGTCGAAAACAGCAGAGTTAACTGTTGGACTTGATCCTGCATTTGGAGTACCACCACTAAATTCAATACCATAACCAGCAGGAAATTTTAAATGTCCGTCAGAGGTAATTTCATATGTTCTATTAACACCAGCAGCAGCATCACTAACTTTAAAGGTTTGTCTTCCGTTACCAGATTGAAGATATAATTGCGAACTATTACCCCAAATTCTTCCACCTTCAGAAGAGGTGGGACTATTTACATGAATAACTCCATCTGATGCGATGCGGAACCTTTCTGATCCAACAGTAGTTCCAGCACCACCATTAAATAATCTAAGACCACCATCTCTTCCAAAAGTAACAGCACCATGTAACCAGTTAGTTCCACCTGTGTTACGAGCAGTGAATTCAACACCCGCACCTTTTTGATTACCATCAGCATCTTGACCTAATAATGAAATATTAGCATCTGTATAATGATAGTTTGCATTATTAACCCAACCACCAGATCCAAAGATTGCATTTTTTCCGTAGGTTGTATTCTCAGTTGTTACGTGTAATGGACAATGACCTGCTGTACCACCAATGTTTAATAGCATTCCACTATCCAATAACATTTGACTTGTAGAAGCTTTAAGGCGAAGTTTTTCTGCATTATCACCTATTTTAAATACTATATCAGCATCACCGTTAGGATTATCAGCACCAATCAATAAATCTCCACTTGTATCATGTGCTATGTAAGAATAATCAGAACCTACTCCATCACCATTTGAATCTCCATCTAAAACAAGATAAGATCCACCAGCATTAGTTGAACCAATTATAACATCAACTTGACCAGAGGATCGTGCATCTATGATAGCTCCAGGTGTATGTCCACCGATACTAACTTTAGCATCATCAGTGAATATAATTTTATCAGCTGATCCACCCTCTCTAAAATATAAATTTCCTCCATATGGTTTTAATGACCAGTTTGATGCAATGTTTGCATCAGAACTAAGTCTTCTCAATCTAAGAGAATCAGTTGCCTGAGCTGATGCAATATCTAAGAAAGCAGCAGATGGATTATCAGTTCCAATACCAACTGAACCATCTGATGTGATGCGAAGTCTTTCTCCTAAAGTTCCACTATGTCTTGTCTGAATTGCAAAATCAGCAGAAGCACTTGTAGAATTGTTTAAACAGTTTAAGTTAACAACACCTCTTCCATTTCCATCAGAATACATGTGTATTCCAGAAGAGTTTGTAGCAGCAGAGGAGTTAATATTTCCAATTCCTAATTGAGCACTTGTTGCATTTGCTGCATATGCAACAGCATGAGCTTCTCGTACATCTAATTTGAAAGATGGAGAAGTAAGATTAGTTCCGATTCCAACTTTACCATCAGAAGCAAAAGATACATGATTAGGTGAACCGTGAGCAAAAATTATGTTACCTTCTGCATTATTATTAATGTACAAATATTCATTGGCATTTGTATACATTCCAATTTGCCACTGTGCATTATTATTGGAATCTTTAATGGTGAAATCCTGCANGAAACTGTTTCCAGCAGCNATGTGAGGATTTGATTTGGAAAGTACCCTTATGAGTCAAGTTTACATTACCTGTACCCAAACCGAAAGTCATATTATTTGTATAACCACCTGTGTGAGTATAAACAATACTTCCAGCATTTGCATCTGATGAAGTACCAAAGAAAATATGATTGTATGAATTTGCGAATAACTGAATGTTTGCACTCGTTTCAGTACCTGCAGATATTATTAATTGTGCTTTTTGATTAGTTATCTGTGGTGTTCCGTATGCTGTACCATCAGATATGTGGAGGCCTGCTAATGGAGTGATAGTTCCGATACCGATTCGGCCATTTTTTTTGATTGTGACAGCATCTGTAGACCCAACTAATTTTAGAATATCTGCTGATCCACTCTGCGTTATTGCTACACCAACTACTGTATTACTATTTGCTCCAACTTCGACTCGATCAACACCAATTAAGTTTGTATCAAGTGTGGTGGTTGTTCCTTCGACTGTTAAATTATTACTGACTCTTAAATCATAAAACGTTGAGATACCAGAAGCAGCATAAACATTACCAATACTATCACCACTAATACCACCACTAAATGATGTTGCTGTTAATACTCCAGTTACTATGGCTCCGTGACTTGTAGTTTCAATTTTAGTAGATCCATTATGTGTTATATTTACTGCACCAGCCTTCACACATTCAATACTTTGAGCACCACCTGAAAGTATTTTTAAATTTCCTTCTCCTGCAGCACTATGAGTTATAACTGAGTCACTAGAATTATGAAATAACGTTAAATCATTGCTAGCTCCAAATCTAAGTTTTACATTATCACCAAACTCTAATGAATCATCTGAGGAGTCAAATAATGCTGAAACAACACCGACCTGTGATCCATGAAGACTAACATCCTTTCGCAAGATAGGAGCGTCTATCGTACTTCCCGTTGCAATTCCAGATGTAGATATTCTTGTAAGGTCGGTGAGTGCCATTTATATCTTTTTAGTTATTTATTGAGTCGATCACTGCCTGTGGAGTCTTGTTAATTATTTCTTGTGCTGCTTCTCTTTCTGTTTCATCTTGAACAACTGCTGGATTTCTTCCCACTCCCTCCACATAGAGAGGTATTGGTTTAACTAGATAACCTGTTATATCTTGATCAATGTAAGACTCGACACTACTATCCCAAACTCTTATAGTTTCAACTACACCCAATTTACCATTCGCAAGTTCATGTTGTGCAAGTCTTGCAACTGCTTTTTCGTAATCCCTCTTCTGCAACTTAAATATGGCAGCATCTTTTCTCTTTTGTAATTCTGTTGCATCCATAGTTTGCTTTGGATACTTATCTTTAATTGCTTTTATGTCTGCTTTCCATGCATCAATACCATCATGATAAATTTTATCTAATTGATCTCCCCAATCGGGATATTCTAATTTTCTTTTTTCTTGATATACATTAACCTCTTCCTGATATTTTAATTCTGCAATTTTTTGTTCTATCTCTAACTCTGTTGGTTTTGTTTGAGTTTTATCTAACCATTCAATACCTGAATACTCCTTACCATAAACTATCCATTCTGCTCCTGGCGTAAGTGTTTTTAATGCTGTTGGTATATCAGTCATAATAATAGTTTTTTAATTTTATTTATGTTTATCCTACAACTTCCATGACAGTTAAGAATGAATTTGCAGGGCCACCACCAAGATAATTATTAAATGTATAATCACCATTACTACTATATGTCTGAACACCGTAAGTAAGTGTATCGATGGAATTTGGTGAATCTAGATATGAGTAAGTAGTATAACCACCATTAGCAGATTCATTTGCTCTTAATCCACCTGTATTTGTGAATAATGATGATCCTCCTCTAGTCAATTCAATGGCAACTATAGAAGCAGATCTTACTTCAAGGAGTAAATTTAGAGTAATTAATATTTTACTTGATACAAATCTTGGTGAAATGTCAACAGTAAATCCACTAATGGCAGAAAATGAAGAATTGTTAAAAGTAGAATAAGTACTAAATGATGATTGCTGCACCTGAATAATACTGCCAGCTGGCATCTTCTCATAAGGAACTCTACCATAATCAAGTTCAGTTAACTTCTCTCTTAAATTAAATTCTGGTTTTGTAATTCTGACTGTCATACTATTGCTCCGCTACAAGTCCATCAGATGCTGATATTGCAGTTGTTACTGCTGTAGTCGTATTATTTATTCTGTTTAGACCCTTAAATTCACTGCGACCTGAATTTGTACCAACGTGTAAAATATTTTTGGTATCATCATATGCGAGTGCTGTTACATTATTTGCTGTTCCATATAAAGTGCATTTTGCATTGTCACGGAAGAGATATTTCTCATCATTGTAAGTCTTTCTAATAGCTTCTGCTGATGGTGCTGATTCTGATATTCTTAAAAGTGCAAGAGATCCACGAGTTCTCCAATCGTTATTATCTGGACTTTGCCCTACAAACAATCCAACACTGGTATCAGTAATATTATCACCAGATGATGCAGAACCTACCAATTCACCGTTTACATATAATTTAGCAGTTCCAGATTCTCTTACACCAGCAACATGATTCCAAACATTTTCTTTATATGTATTTGGATCAGTTACAGTATCAAAAACAAATTTGTTTGTATATTCTTTAGCTAATAACCAAAAACCAGTAGAGGCACCTTTAAGATGAGCAAAAACTTCACGAGATCCAGTGCTGCCAGAACCACTTTTATACCACAACATAACTGAATAATCACCAGTTCCAAATTGTAAATCAGTATTATGAGGTTGAAATAAATAATTACTAGTAGTAAATCCATTATAAGCAACTAACTCTGCACCAGTTGCAACAGGTTCTTTGGTAATAGTTCCATATACTTGTAGTCCTTTTCCCATCACACTACGGTCTCGTTCTGCTATGCGAACTGATATACTATCCCAATAAGATCTTGAATTACCATTAGTATAAAGTCTTATTTCTGTGCTTGTACCACTAGCATAAAATGTGTGGGAATGTACTACAAGTGCTGCATTATTATTATCTACTATGTAATCATAATAAGTTCCACCAATCCAAACTCGTGCTCTATTTGCTTCATCACTACATGCAAGATAACTGATGGTGTAATATTTTCCAGCTACTGTGGTGATAGTCTGAGAAATATAAATGTTTGTGTTTGCGGTATGATATACCATTAATTTACCACTAGTATTTCCACCAACACTGTTTGTACTATGACTAAACTGTGCAGCACCACTCCAACCACTTATATCACTAGCAAAAGTTCCATTTGTAACTAACTCACTTCCAGTTATATTTGTGGTATCAGTATCAGACATAAAAGCACCTTTAATGTCTCCAACCATCCAACCTGTATTGTAGTTAGTTGTGGTATAGTTTATAAGTGTATCTACATAACGAATACGAGACATTCCAGATGCTTGACGAAAAATGGCCTCTCCGAGTTCTCCTCTACCTGTGCCATTGTTTCTCCCAAGAGGATTAATACTACCTTGACTCCCTTGACTGTAATCATATGTGGTTCTTTGGTAGAAATAATTATGGTTTTCATCGGCAGTTTGAATGTCGTCTACCCACCAACGTGAATTATTTGCAGTTGTTGCAAAGGAATAACGGTTATCAGCTAAAAAGGCAATTTCAGCAACATCATTTGCTTCAGCATTAGCCGTCAGATCATAGACAACTCCAGTAGGAGAATCCGTAATTATACTTGTACCACTATTATGTGCAATAGCAATCGTAGGAATTGGAAGTCCAGTGGCATCATCAATCGGTGCATTTGGCAGCACAGTCATTGATACGTCATACATTGTTCCATTGCCAGCTACTGCATATGATGAATCTGTACCAGTAAAAGAACCAGTAACATTTCGATTAACTAATCCATCCCATCCACCAATAGCTAGATACTTTCCATTATTGTTTATTTGATAACCAGTATCGTCAATAAAACTTGCAAATCCTGCTGCTCGTTGACTGCCACTTCTTGTAGCACACATTAGTCCATTCAACATTGTAATTGCAGAAGTCCCTTGCCTAGCAATTCTTGCTCCACTAGAAGCATCATGCTCAAATACCATCCACATAGGCAAGTTAGGATCATCACCATCGTATATTGTATAGATGCCATCAGCAGCAACAACTACAGCAACAGAAGGAAATTCTTTTCGAGCACCTCTTGTTGCACTTGCTCCTTCATTATACCAAGACGTATTTTGTGTTCTGTGTCTCCATGCACCACCATCAGAATCCTTACGAGTATCATATACAAAAACATCTACAGCAGTATCGGATGTTCTTGCTTTTATTTTATCAATATTAATTTCACCAACAGAATCTTGATATGCCAATCCACCCAACATTGCATTGGTTGGTACTTGACTATTTCCGATTCCGACTAGATTAGGCATTGATAATTATTCTCCTGTGGTATTTATTATGCAGTCAGAGTAACTAATTGAGAGTTTGGAAGTCTCTGTTGATAATATATGAGTCTTCTCAATCCTAATATACCCTCAACAGTTCCATCGTAATATCCACCAATATATGCTCTATCAATATCATCTGGAATCGTGACACTACTATCTGTGGATGAAATTACACCATTCTTTGCAGCAGCAACATCATTTAACTTATATGCACCTGCTGATTTTATATTATCACCAACCGTTGTTCCTGCAGAATCAGTTGTATCTGCTAGTGTTCCACTGTTACCGATTATGAATCTTGTTTGAGAACTTCCTGCTTCATATAAACCAATTCTTCTGGATGATCCATTATTACTAAGATAGAATATATCAGGATGTCCTGCTATAACTTTATAATCAGCAATTATAGTTCCTTCAGGTTGATTATGAAAATCAGTTAAATCTTCTCCATCTATTATTAGATCATCATCACCACGAGTTACTGTTCCATACGCTGTTGGAATATAAGTGCTTGCGGAATCACCTGTTTCAAATTGAGCACCCCAGAAAAAAATTGATTTAGATGCATCACCAGTATGTGTTGCTGCTTCTGCATCATTCCCGTCATCCATAATTAAAGCTCCAAAACCACCACCTGTGTCTCCACCTCCTGTAAATGTCAAAGAACAACGATACCAATCATTTGGATACTTTTCAATTTTAGTAGACACTAAAGAAGTACCACCACTATTACCTACTACACCAGTTGTAAGATTAAAAGTTGCCCATGCCTTATTACTACCCTGTCCTCTTGGTCTTAATTGTATATGAAGTCCAGTGGTGCTTTTTGCAAACGCTGATAAGGTAAATTTGACAGTATTAGTAAACGTAATATTAGTTCCCCAGTAAATGGATCTGAGAGTGCTAACACCTTGTTCTGGAGTTATTTTAGTTGCACTAAAAGTTCCTGCAGGATCTTCGGTGTCGGTGGTATTTGATTCTCGTGAAGTGTTATTATTTTCGTGAGTATAATTAGCAGAAGTCCAATCGGAACTTGGATATATTATATTAGTTCGAGTCTCTTCAATCAATAAACCTTTACACTCTCTTGTTGTTGGATCATGATCAAATCTTGGAGCATTATCACCAACTAATACAACTTTGCCAAACTCATCTGTAAATGATGCTGGGCCAACTCTTGAATATGTTATTCTTGTATCAAGTTTTTTCTCTGCTGCAAAATTAAAATCTAATACAGGTCGGAAGTTTGGATAGTCTTGTGATGCTGCGACTTCTCCAATAACAGACACTCCGATTCCAGTGGTAATTAATTTTTGATTACTATTGAAATATAACGTTGTTGCATCATCTACATCAACTGTAAATGCATTTGCATTATTTGCATAGTTTCTAAAGTTAAAATAATTTGCTCGTGGCCCAATCGTTGTTGCTTTTAAAACTATATGATTACTACTAGAGGTGCTTTCAATGATATGTTGACTAGATCCAGATGTGGTATGATAGATATGTAATTGATGACTAGTGTTTGAACCTATCTTAAGTTTTCTTTCATTAGGGAAAGTAGTATCAGCATTCGTATCTATTGAGAACGGAACAGTCTGCGAAGACCCCATTCTGAATGCAAATTCTCCACTATTATCTGTACAGTCAATATAGTTGTAACCATCACGACCCCATATAATTTGATTTCTCGTATATTGACCAGTAACTCCACTTTCTATAGCAGTAAAGGATGTTGCACTTGCAATTCCAACAACAGACACTCCGATTCCAGTTGTTTGAAACTTAAGATTACTATTTTCATATAATTGAACGGCTCCATTCTGAATAAACTCTCCCATTACTCCAACTAAACCAGCACCCTTCAAAGAAATTACAGGTGCACCTATATTCAGTCCTTGATTAGTTTGTAATCTTGTGGTTGATCCATCATAGTAAATATGTCCATTAGTTCCATTAGTACTTCCAAAGTTAATTTTCTTACCTTGAACTACATTAACATCATCTTGGAATGTAGAAACACCAACAAATGTTGATACACCAGTTACATTCAGATGAGTAGTACTTGTAATTCCAGATACAACTAATGCTTCACCTGGAAGTGTGCTTCCAATACCAACGTTACCATGTTGAAAAATAACATTTGCACCACCACCTTCTCTAAAGAACCAGAAATCATCAGTGTCTCTTAAACCAACACTCCATAAGTTTGTATCATTACGGGCATATAAAACTCTTGCATAATTAGAATTATCAATTTTAATTTCACCTCGTACTTCGAGTTTTGCATCTGGACTAACAGTTCCGATACCAATTCTTGCATTATTATTGTCAATGGTAAGATGATTAGTAGCATTTCCAAAATAAGTATATCTCCTATTGACTGTTTGAAACTTAATACCATCACCACTGGCTGTACCACCAGTTGTCAATATCATCAATCTTCCAGTAGCACCCGATCCACTATCATCAAAATAGGCAATATTACCACCACCTGTAGCAGTGCTTTTAACGTGTAATTTTACATTTGGGGATGTAAGGTTAACTCCAAGACCAAGATTTCCTTCATCTGTTAATGCACCAACATTTGTTGAAGTATCAAAAAATTCAAGAATGTTTCCTGATCCTCTCTGTGTGATTATACCTGCTGCTGTACTGCTAGTTGCATCTACTCTTAATAACTCTACCTCTCTTAAAGTTGTGTTTAATGTAGTAAAATCTCCGTTTGCTGTGAGATTACCACCAATTACTAAGTTGCCACTTATATCCCCGTTTCCGTTTAAATCTAATTCTGTTGCAGTTAAAATACCTGCAGTAATATTTCTACTTGAACCACCAGTAAAAGGCCCATCAAATCCTGTTGCGGTAACAATACCTGCAACATTTATACCAGGATCTAATATACCTCCACTAACTTTGGTGAGTGCCATTTATTACCTCTATGTGATTTCCATTATTGTCAGAGCAACATCAAGACTGTTGTTGACATCACTTTCCGCAGTCAAAGTNTCCGTAGTTTCTAATACAACNTTATTACCAGCCATAAATTCAAAAGATGATCCTTGAGGTATTGGAACATTTTTCATTAATTTAACATCATCAGTAGATGCTCTCGTAACACCAATACCTACATTGATACTTGAACCTGAAGTATTCGCAAGAGTCACACCAATCACAACTGTAGTTGTTGCTGAAGGAACTACATAAACATCTGAAGTGGCAGTCCCCACATTTGCTTTTGTTTTTAATTTAAAGGTATTTGCCATGTTTTATCCTAGTGCGATTGCAAGTGCTGTTGCATCAGCTAGTGCCGATGCTTGAATACTAACACCATTGACTTTAACATCATTATTACTATTTATCGCACCGACCACATCTAATTTATATGAAGGATCTGTTTTACCAATACCGACTTTTGGTGCAGAGGTAGTGGCAATTCCAACATTTTTATTCGCATCATCAACTATAACGACTGATGCGATTTGGGATAGTTCTCGATTTCGATTAATTGCCATTATAGTTTTTTAATTATTTATGGTGAGTATATTCAATCCCAAATATCTGGGTCTCTCTTTACAGCATCCAAAAGATTTTGTGATGTCGGCATACTACCTTCAGAACCAATACCAACTCTTGCATATTCTGCTAGTGTTTTTGCGTCTTGATCTGCATCACCTTCAAAGCTATCGTAAATTGTTTTTGGGTTGTGAGGTGAAATTCCTGGCATTTTATAAAATTAAAAGTATGAGTATTTATGCACCAGAGTTAGAAGAACCACACTGAATTAAAGCAAGTTCATAGATGTGTAATTCTCTTACACCCTGATAACCATTTGTAAAGTATCGTGGTTGATATACACCTGCTGTAAGATATACTGCGTCTCCAGTTCTTGTAACATACGTACCGTCTGTTAAAGTACCTGTACCAGTTTGATTACTATTACATGTTCCCGTTGTCGCATATTGTTGATTAAGTTCTACCTTACAATTATTTCCAGCACCAGAATTATGCATCCTGAATCTAAACATAATGGGATATTGGTAATGGTTAGTTGATGTGTTATTGTGTATTGCACCACAAGTGGTGGTTAATCTAACATTACATCTCCAATAATAATATCCTGATTGACGAATGTAAACCTCTCTACCCCACTTTCCACCGTGTCCACCAGAGGTGCTGTATAATCGAATTACAGATCCATTTTTAATTTCCCAAGAAGTTCCACCACCGTCAGAATCATTACTAACATAATCGAATGTCACACCATCAAGTCTTATATTTCTCATATCGTAGTAATCTCTGATTGCACCTGGCCCTGTTGTTTGCATACAACCTTGAGCACTTGATGTACCTTGATTGTCTTCAGTAATTCTTGCTAATTCAATATTATCATCATAGAAAATTATTTTTCTTCCAGTTTGGTTTCCATCTTCATTACAAGCAAAAGCAAGATTATATTTTGCTCCAATTCGTGAATTATCTACACCATAATCACCACCTCCCATATAGATTGATGGTTTTGTTTCAGTTCCACCTCTAACATACAAATAGGTATCATCACCACCATAAAATTCAACCAAAGAACCTGAGCCTGTTTGACCATTTCGAGAATAAAATTTAGTGGTGACTGTTCCATCAGCTAATTGAATTTGATAATTATCAGATGTAGGCATTTGAGTGACAAAGTTAGAACCATTATAAAATATTGAACCATAACGATTACCATCATCTCTATAATACATGGTTGCATGATTTGTTCCTTTTATCTGAAGGTTTCCATCAGTATCGATGCGAAGTCTTTCTGCAGGAGTGTTTCCCTGTGTTGCAGTTTTGAATATGAGATTACCACCTGTCCCTCCACCTTCATAAGTAGTGAATATTGAATTACAATTGTATGAATTCCATTTAGTATGATACGCTTCACCACCAGTGGTTGTAGTTGTTATTGTTAGAGCCTTGTTTATGGGTGCAACAGTGTCACCAGGTCGACCTATCAATATACCACCATCATTTGCTGGTCGTATGCTTAATTCTAATCCTCCATTACTAATTTGAGTTGGAATGTGGTGTCCAATACCAATTTTACCACCAGATGTGATGCGTAATTTTTCAGTTGGTGCAGTATTTGTAGCATTAGTTGCGAATATAAGTGCGTTTGCGTTTGCTCCTGATGAACCAGAATCTATTCTTGCTCCAATATATGAATAAGCATTTGCATTAGTATCTGTATTTGTAAATGCAATTACTGTACCAGTATTAAATTGATCTGAGTCTCCACTATATTTTAATCTTTGTACAATATTGATTTGACCATTTCCACCTGTGGAACCTGAAACACTAAATGGATAAGTTGTTTGTGCATAATCACCACCTATGTTTACAGAATCACCTTGAATGAATGACATTACATCATTATCAACAGCACCAGAATTTCTTAATCCGAAGTAAGCATTTGCCCGATCACTTGATCCTCTACCTCCTTTGATATAAAGTCCACGGTCATTATTAAATTGAGTAATTCTCACTATTGCACCAGTATCATTATTATCAGTACCAGCAGTGAAATGTGCGATTTCATGGTATCCACTACCAGCACCATTTTTAACCACTGCTAACTTTGTTGTAGTATTACCAGCAGCATAATTACTCAACGCTTCGTCTCTACCACCAATTGAAATATCACCACCAGATGTGATGCGAAGTGCTTCTGCTATACTACCTTGTTGTGGTGAAGTTCTGAAAACTAAATGACCATCATCTTTATTTTGTGTATCAGAACCAGCAACTGCCATAATGTCTGCTACCTTATCGCCATCCCATTGAAAATCTATAAATGCAAGTTCATCACCAGCACTTGAACGATTACTATCAAATTCAAATATGGTATAATGATCTCCTGTTGCAACGTTTTGTATTCTATGAGTATTAGCAGTGGTATTAAAGGTAAGGATATTACCAGTCATCGTCAAGTTTGCTTCAGCATTGACTACACCAGATCCTGATGATGTTAAAACTCTGTCATTTCCATCATTTGATATAGGTAATGCACCTACAAAACTTGTTGCCTTAACTGTTCCAATTACATCTACCTTTTGTGATGGAATAGCACTTCCGATACCGACATTACCTGAATTAATATATGAGTTTGATCCAGTTTCACCATCAAGTATTACTGTAGCAGTTCCACCATCTCTTAATACAAGTGTACCTTCATGTCCAGTTCCTTTTTGAACTAAACGGGCACATTCATTACCATCATTATGAAATACATATAATCCACTATTTGAATCGTCATCTCTCGTTATTTTTAATTGAGTGGTAGAGGCATCAAAAGTTAATTTTGATTCACCAGTTAATGCATTCGCACCAGTTGCTGTGATGACTCTATTATCTGCACCATCTGTAATAGGTAAACCACCAACAAATGATGATCCTGTTATAGTACCAGTAGCTTTTATATTTCCAACTACATCTAATGCTACTGATGGACTTGAACTATTGATACCAACTTTTCCTGTTCCAAATGCACCAGTACCTGTTATGAAAAATCTATTTTGGCCATTTGTAGAGAAAGTAAGTTTATCTCCTTGATGGTCATATGCAATTCTAGATTTGTATAATCCAGATCCTGAACCAGCATTTGCAAAGGTAATATAACCACCATTATTTGCACCACTTCTAATTGTTATTCCTGCAGCGTCATTAGTCTTTCCTATAACTAAATTATCTGAAGATGATTGATATGAATCTGGATTTGTAATTCCGATACCAACTTTACCTGTATCATCAACTGTAACTACCTGAGTTGAACCATCATATAAATTTAGAATATCTGCTGTTCCGCTTTGTGTAATTGCAACACCAACTACAGTATTACTATTTGCTGCGACTTCGATTCGATCTACCCCAACTAGATTCGTATCTAAAGTTGTTGTAGTTCCTTCAACTGTTAAATTATTAGTTATTCTTACATCATTAAATGTCGATATACCAGAGGCAGCATAAACATTACCTTGAAGGCCTCCTGAACCACTACCAGTAACTAGATTACCGTTTAACTTTATATTTCCTATGACATCTAATGATGCTGTTGGTATTGAACTATTGATACCAACTCTATTACTTGAATCATTTAAATGGAAAAAACCATCGTAATTAAATGGTTTGGCCATCTGTGTGCCATTTACTGTAGAATTTCCTGGCACTCCAATAGCTATTGGAACTCCTAGAGCAATACAGAAAAATCCATCCTGTGCTGTAGGAGCATTCGCAAATGTTATTTCACTATTATTAACTTGATATGCAGACTCTGGTTCCTGTATAACACCACCAACAGATACTAAAATCGAGAAGGCAGAACCTGGCGTAAATGCGGAACCGCCTACTGTTAAGTTAAATGTTTTTGTTGAACTATTAAAAGATGAACTTATATCATCTAACTTTAAATAATTGCCACGATTTAAGTCTCTACCTATATAAGGCATTATTTTACCTCATTTTTCTCTCAGAATAAAACTATTTATCCTTCTTAGTTGGTGCCTCTTCTACGACCTCTGTAGCTGCTTCTGCAGCTGGTGTTTCTTCCTCTTCTTTTGGAAGTTTCACACCAAGTTGATCTAGATATTCTGCAATACCTTGTAATTTTACTGCCATCTCACGCTTTGTTGTGATTTGACTATTAAGAGCATTAATCTCGTCAACTAAAGTTTTCTGTTGAGTTAAAACTTGCTTTAAATGATTTTCTTGGTCAGTCATTCTTAATAAATTGATT
>FUFK010059387.1_pt1 | contig 14674 bp, 22 predicted proteins | sample 1021851 | NCBI WGS metagenome assembly FUFK01 (sample SAMEA51879418, study PRJEB19060) | metagenome | reverse complement strand
GTATAGAAAAATGTAAAAAATATTATACCAGATGCATATAGCAACATGTACAAAGGTTGGCCTTGAGTAAAATAAGAACTTAAATTTAAAAAAGTTTCATTGTTTGAAAAAGAAAAATTAGAAAAAGTTACTGGTAATAATAATAAAGCAGATGCAAAAATTGCCGGTATTACTCCTGCTTGATTAATTTTTAATGGTAAATGAGAAGACTCTCCACCATACATTTTATTTCCCATTTGTCTTTTAGGATAATTTATAAGAATTTTTCTTAACGCTCTCTCCATAAAAACAACAAATAAAATAGTTAATATTAAAAGAACAAAAATTGCTAAGATCATGAAAGTTGATACAGCACCTGTTCTACCAAGTTCAAAAGTTGTAACTAAAGCTCTAGGTATTTCAGCAACAATACCAGCAAAAATAATTAAAGAAATTCCATTTCCAATTCCTCTTTGAGTAATTTGTTCTCCTAACCACATAAGAAAAATTGTACCTGCAACAATGGTTGTTACTGTTGTAATTTTAAAAAATGCTCCTGGATTAATTACCAAATCTGCAGAAGACTCTAAACCAACAGATAATCCATAGCCTTGAACTGTAGCAAGTAAAACTGTTCCATATCTTGTTATCTGAGTAATTTTTGCTCTACCAGTTTCTCCCTGAGCTTTTAAATTCTTAAAATAATCTGATACTCCTGTTAACAACTGAACTATAATAGCTGATGATATATATGGCATTATACCAAGAGCGAAAATTGCCATTCTACTTACAGCACCTCCAGCAAAAACATTAAACATGCCAAGTAACCCTTTTTGATTACCATCCATCATTATTTTTAACTGTTCTGGATCAATTCCTGGTAAAGGAACAAATGTACCAAATCTATATACAGCAAGAATTGCTATTGTAAAAATTATCCTATTTCTAAGATCATTTGTTGAAGATGATGCACTCATTTAAACAAATTATTTTTTTAATTGAATAGATCCACCAATTTTTTCTAGTTTTTCTATTGCTGATTTTGATGCTAAGTCAGCCTCAATATTAATTTTATCTTTTAACTCTCCAGTACCTAATATTTTTAATTTTGTAGAGTTTTTGTTAATTAATTTTAATTTTTTTAAAGATGAAGAATTTAGCACCTCATTTGGATTAATATTTTTTTTGTCAATATAAGATTGAATTTTTTCTAAGTTTAAAATTGCAATGTTTTCTCTTGAAATTGGATTAAAGCCTCTTTTAGGTAATCTTCTGTATAAAGGCATTTGACCACCTTCAAAACTTTTTATTGCTACACCAGATCTAGATTTTTGACCTTTAACACCTCTACCAGATGTCTTACCTTTTCCTGATCCAATACCTCTTCCTACTCTAATTTTAGGTTTGTTAATTTTCTGTCTTGTATTTAATGTAATCATTATCCTCTTTTTTCAATAATTTCTGATATTTTTTTATTTCTTATTGCTGAAATTTGTTTTGGTGAATTTTGTTTCATTAAAGCCTTCATAGTAGCTCTAATCACATTATGTGCATTAGATGTACCCATTGATTTAGCAACAATATCTTTTACACCCAATACCTCACATACTGCTCTTACTGGACCACCTGCAATAATACCTGTACCTTTTGATGCTGCTCTTAAAACTATTCTACCAGAACCATCTTTAGCTTTCACATCATGGTGGATTGTTCTTCCTTCTCTCAAAGGTATATGTGTTAATTTTCTTCTAGCCATTTCATTGGCTTTTTTAATTGCATCTGGAACTTGTTTTGCTTTAGCGTGTGCTATTCCAATTTTTCCAGCTTGATTTCCTACTACTACAAGAGCTGAAAAACCAAATCTTCTTCCACCTTTTACAACTTTTGTAATTCTATTGATATGAACTAACTTTTCTAAAATATCGTCAGTTTTTTTGTCTTTGTTATTTTCCATAATTAAAATTCCATCCCATTTTCTCTCAGTGTGTCGGCAAAAGCTTTAATTCTACCATGATATTTATAAGATCCTCTATCAAAATAAATTTTTGTAATATTTTTTTCTTGAGCTTTTTTTGCAAGCTTTTGAGCAACTAATTTTGACAACTCTGTTTTGTTAATTTTATCAGATGATTTTAAATCTTTCTCAATGGATGAAGCTGATAACAAAGTTACTTTTTTTGTATCATCAATGATTTGAGCTGAAATATTTTTGGCAGATCTAGAAATACTTAATCTAAATCTATCTTTTGGAGCAACTTTTTTTACTTTATTGCTAACTCTAAATCTTTTTCTAATACTAGTGTTTAGTTTCATTATTTTTTCTTACCTTCTTTTTTAAGAACATATTGTCCTTGTTCTCTTACACCTTTACCTTTATATGGCTCAATTTTTCTAAATGTTTTAATTTTTGATGCAACTTCACCAACCAATTGTTTGTCAGATCCAGTGATCTTAAGTGTAGTTTGTTTTTCTACAGCAATCTTAATTCCCTCTGGGATATCAAAATCTATATCGTGACTGTAACCTAATTGTAAGTTTAACTGATTACCTTTCAATGCTGCTCTATATCCAACACCTACCAGTTCTAACACTTTTTCATAGCCTGTACTTGAGCCGATTACAGCATTATTAATTAAACTTCTATTCATACCCCATAGTCGTTTAGAATTTTGGTCAATTTTTTTTGGTTTNATTGAAATCTCTTTTCCTTCTTTGATATCCAAATTAAACATATCTAAATCAATATTTATTGATTTCTTTCCCAATGGTCCTTCTATGTTTATAATGTTACCGGCTAAAGCAACTTTAACTTTTTCAGGAATCGATATATTTATTTTTCCAATTTTAGACATTAAAATACCTTACAAATAATTTCACCACCAACACGTTGTTTTCTNGCGTCAATATCAGTCATTACACCTTTTGGTGTAGAAACTATTGCAATTCCAAGACCGTTATTAATTTTAGGTAAGCCTTCAGCACTAGAAAAAATTCTTCTTCCTGGTTTAGAAACTCTTTCAAATGCACTGATAACTGGGTTACCAGAATGATATTTAAGTTCTAAAGACAATGTTGGTTTTTTGTCTTCTGAACTAATTTTGAAATCTTTTATAAAACCTTCATTTTTAAGTATATCTGCAATTTTTGACTTGAAGTTAGAAGATGGCAGATCTACTTTTTTATGATTTCTTGCTTGAGCGTTTTTAACTCTAGCTATCATATCTCCTATTGGGTCACTTAAACTCATAATTTTCCTTCCTACCAGCTCGACTTAACTAAGCCAGGTATTTTTCCTTGTAATCCTAATTGTCTAAGAGCAATTCTTGANATTTTTAATTTTCTATAAACACCATGTGGTCTACCTGTTATCTCACATCTATTCATCACTCTTGTTTTAGCTGAATTTCTTGGCAATTTTGATAATTTCTGCTGCGCCTTAAACCTTTCCTCTAATGGAAGTTTTTTATCCATTATTATTTTTTTCAAATTTTGTCTTTTCTTGAACATCTTGTCTGAAAGTTTAATTCTTTTTTTGTTTTTATTTACAGCACTAAGTTTAGCCATTTTTAATTNTCTCCTTTTTTAATAAATGGAAAATTCATTTTTTCTAATAATGCAAAGCTGTGNTCTTTNTTNNTTGCTTTTATAACAATAANGATATCTAANCCTCTNACTTTATCAGCNCTATCAAAACTAACNTCAGGGAATATGATATGCTCCTTTATACCAAAAGTATAATTTCCAAANTTGTCAAAACCTTTNGGTGATAANCCTCTAAAATCTTTAATTCTTGGAAGAGCAATATTTACCAATCTATCTAAAAATTCATACATTTTGTTTTTTCTTAANGTTACTTTTAAACCNGCATTTGATCCNTTTCTTGTNTTAAAGTTNGCTACAGATTTTTTAAATTTTGTAGTTACAGGTTTTTGACCNGTTATCTTTGCCATATCCTCTTCACATGATTTTAAAATTTTNGAGTCTGAAGCATCTAAACCAAGACCCATNTTCAAAACAATTTTCTCNATTCTTGGTGTCATATAAATATTTTTGAAACCAAATTGATCTTTTAAAGCTGGTTGTATTTCTTTATTAAAAATTTCTTTTAATCTTGGAGTCATTATTTCTTAGCCTCTTTTTTCTTTTCTGCTTTTTCATCTATTAATTTTAAATTTGATAAATGAATAAAACTTTCTTTTGAAAAAATACCACCTTTTTTTTCTTTTGTTGTTTTAACGTGTTTTTTAACCATATTAATTTCTTTTACTTTGGCTCTATTATTCGCTCTATCGATTTCTATAACTTCACCTTCTTTTTTTTTATCTTTTCCAGTTAACACTCTTACTTTTAAGCCTTTTTTAATCATTTTATAAAACCTCCGGTGCTAGTGAAATTATTTTCATTTGTCCTCTGCTTCTTAATTCTCTAGTAACAGGGCCAAATATTCTAGTACCAACTGGTTCACCTTTATCGTCAACTAANACTGCAGCATTGTTATCAAATTTAACTTTTGATCCATCGTTTCTATGTATTCCTTTTTTAACTCTTACTACTACAGCTTTATGAACAGTTCCTTTTTTTACTTTACCCTTAGGGATAGCCTCTTTCACAGCAATTACAATTGTATCTCCAATNCTGGCATATCTTCTCTTAGATCCACCCAATACTTTGATACATTCTATTTTTTTTGCACCAGTATTGTCAGCAACTTGTAATTCTGTCTGTACACCAATCATTATTTATTNTTCTCCATAACTTGAAATTTTTTATTTTTTGAAAATGGTTTGCTTTCAATAATCGAAACTTTATCACCTGTTTTAAATGTATTATTTTCATCATGAGCATTGTAATTTTTTCTGACTCTAATGACTTTTTTCAATACAGGGTGTGAATATTTTCTCTCTACCATAACTGTAACTGTTTTATTAGGTTTGTCGCTTATCACCACTCCTGTTAATATTTTTTTAGGCATTTGATTTTCCTTTTAAAATTGTTTTCAANCTTGCAATTGTTTTTCTTGTTTCTCCAATTTTTGCAGGATTAGTTATTTGAGAATTCATTTTTTGAAATCGAAAATTAAATAAGTCTTTTTTAAGCTTATCAATATTTTTGATAACTTCATCTTTGCTTAATTTTTTAATCTCTTGTTTTTTCATTTATGCAAATCTCTTTATTGTCTTTGTTTTTATTGGTAACTTTGCTGAAGCTTTATAAAGTGCCTCTTTGGCAATTTGTTCAGAAACACCATCAACTTCAAATAAAATTCTTCCAGGTTTTACTCTACAAGCAAAATATTCTGGTGATCCTTTTCCTTTACCCATTCTAACTTCTATTGGTTTTTTAGAAACTGGAATATTTGGAAAAACTCTTGTCCATACTCTTCCTTGTCTTTTCATNTGTCTAGTTAAAGCAACCCTAGCAGCTTCAATTTGTTTTCCAGTAACTCTTTCAGGCTGTAATGCCTTCAAAGCATATGCACCGTAATTAATAGTACTTGCTCTAGTAGCATTACCATGAATTCTTCCTTTATGAGCTTTTCTCCATTTAGTTCTTACTGGCTGAAGCATTATTGTTTACCTTCCTTTGGAGTTACTTTGTTTGTTTCCTGGCTAAATTCTCTTGCAAAAACTTCTCCCTTATAGATCCAAACCTTAATTCCAATAATTCCATATGTTGTAAGAGCTTCCGCTTCTGCATAATCTATATCTGCTCTTAAAGTGTGTGATGGTATACTACCATCTCTTAACCATTCAGTTCTAGCGATCTCATTACCACCTAATCTTCCACTNACTGANACTTTAATCCCNTTNGCACCTAATCTNATACANGATTGCATAGCTCTTTTCATGGCTCTTCTGTATGAAATTCTTTTTACTAACTGTTGTGCAATGTTTTCAGCAACTAAATATGCGTTTGTTTCAGGTTTTTTAACCTCTTTNATATTTAAGTTGACTTCATTTGTCGTAAATTTTGATAAGTTATTTTTAATTTTATCAATATCACTACCTTTTTTACCAATTACAAATCCAGGTCTAGATGTGTAAATTGTAACGTAACATTTGTTTGATGTTCTCTCNATCATCACTTTAGATACACCTGAATTAATTACATTTTTCTTGATGTATTCTCTTATTTTAAAATCTTCAATTAGATAGTTGCCAAAATCTTTTTTCTTAGCATACCAAACAGAGTCCCAACCTCTGTTTACACCTAATCTAAAACCTACAGGATTAACCTTTTGTCCCATGTTTCTCCATTTGTTTTGCCTCTGATAAAATTATAGTTACTGTTGACCAAGGTTTTAAAATTGGTGCCGCTCTACCTTTTGCTCTTGGTCTAAATCTTTTCATAACAATTTTTTTTCCACAATACGCTTCTTTGACAATTAAATTGTCAATATCATATTGAAAGTTATTTTCAGCGTTTGCAACAGCTGAGCTAATTGTTTTTCTAATATCTCTGGTAACTCTTTTTTCCGAAAACTGTAGATCTCTAATAGCTACATCAACCTTTTTACCAACAATACTTTTTAAAATTGGATTAATCTTTCTTACGCTAGATCTAATTCCATTNTTTATNGACTTTACAGTCTTATCGTTGTTTTTATCAATTTTCTTTTTCTTNCCCATAATTATTTTTTCTCTGCTGGTTTAGCTTTCTTATCAGCTGGTGTGTGTCCAAAGAAAGTTCTTGTTGGCGCAAACTCTCCTAATTTATGACCCACCATATCCTCTGATACTGTTATTGGAATAAATTTCTTACCGTTATATATTTGAAAAGCTACCCCTACAAAATCTGGAAGAATAGTAGATTTTCTAGACCATGTTTTAATTGGAATTTTCTTCGGATCATCTTTGTACTTGTCTACTTTTTTCATCAAGCTTTCTTCAACAAATGGTCCTTTCCATACAGCTCTAGCCATTACTTAGTATCCTTCCTTTTATTTCTTCTCTTAACTATAAATTTATCTGTTCTCTTATTATCTCTAGTTTTTAAACCTTTTGCTGATTGTCCTGTTGGAGACACTGGATGCCTTCCTCCTGCTGACTTACCTTCACCACCTCCATGTGGGTGATCAACTGGATTTTTAACAACACCTCTAGTATGAGGTCTTCTTCCTAACCATCTTGATCTACCAGCTTTTCCAATTTTAATATTTTTTTGATCAGGATTACTTAAAATTCCAATAGTAGCTAAAGCTCTAGAGTCTATTTTACGTACTTCACCTGACGCTAATTTAATTAAACTATAATTTCCATCTAATCCACTAATTGTAACTGAAGAACCAGCGGCTCTAGCTATTTTACCNCCACCACCTGGTTGAATTTCAACGTTATGAATATTGATACCAACAGGTATATCTTGTAACGGCATGCAATTTCCAATTTTAATTTCTTTTTTNGATCCACTCTCAATCTTATCTCCGACTTTAATTTTTTGAGGAGCTAAAAAATACGAATGTGTTCCATCTTCAAATTTAACCAACATNATGTAGCAAGATCTATTCGGATCATATTCTATTCTTTCAACAGTAGCCTCCATGTCAAATTTTTTTCTATAAAAATCAACATGTCTATACATTTTCTTATGACCACCTGCTCTGTTAATTGAAGTGATGTGTCCATTATTATTTCTGCCCTTCATAGCATTTTTTGGAGAAACAAGAGTTTTAAAAGGTTTGCCTTTCCATAGACCTGTTCTGTCTACTAAAATAGTACCTCTGGTAGATTTTGTGTATGGTTTAAAAGTTTTTAATGCCATTTCTTAAATTCCTGTTGTTAGATCAATGCTTTGACCTTTTTTTAGAGTTATAATTGCTTTTTTGTATCCTGAAACTTTCACTTTTTTACCTCTAGTGAGTTTAGTTCTATTTTGTTTATTGATGATGTTAATTTTAGTGACATTAACTTTAAAAATTTTTTCAATATTTTTTTTTAGGTTTTTTTTATTAGCACCATCAGGAACCTTAAAAGTAATTTTATTCAATTCTGATAGGTTTGTTGATTTCTCAGTAACAACTGGAAAAAGAATTTTGTCGTATAAATGAATTTTATCCATATTAAGAATACCTTTTCTCCAATTCTTTTACTGANCTTTCAGTAAAAACTACTTTCTTAAATTTTATAATATCGTANGCNCTAAAATGATTTACGTCAGTAACTTTTACGTTTGGAATATTTCTTACAGATTTTTCTATCTTATCTTTNGAATTTTTATCAAGNATAATTANTGAATTAGAAATNTCTAGTTTNTTAATTATTGAATTCATTTCTTTTGTTTTTTTAATTTCAGAATTAAAATCATTTAAAATTAATAAGTTCTTATTATTATTTTTTTCAGTAATTAAAGAAGCAACACTTTGTTTCTTTTCATTTTTATTNAACTTTCTTTTTTTGTAAGCTAATTCACCTTTTGGACCATGAGCTATACCACCACCAACAAAAATAGGAGCTTTTCTACTAGCGTGTCTNGCTCCACCAGTTCCTTTTTGTGCATAAATTTTTGATGTTGGACCTTTTACTTCATTTTGTTGTTTAGTCTTAGCGTGTCTGCCTTTGTAATTGGCGTTTGTTTTNTATAAAACGCTAGCAACTAATTTTTGATTAATTTTTGCAGAAAATATTTTATCTAATACTTCAATAGTATCTTTTTTTCCGTCTATGCTAATTTTATCTAATTTCATTATTTTTTCTTTTTATCTGGTGTTTTTTTTGCTTCCTCAGCAGCAGCTTGTTTTTCGCTGATTGTCATTTTATATATATTTTTAACTGATTTTTTAACCATAACTTCAGCATTTTTTGATCCTGGAATAGATCCCTTTAAATAAAGTAATTCATTTTCTAAATCTGTTTTTATTATTTCGATATTTTGCATTGTTCTTAACTTATCACCCATATGACCAGCCATTTTTTTTCCTTTAAAAACTTTACCTGGATCTTGNCTNTGTCCTGTTGAACCATGAGCTCTATGAGAAATNGAAACACCGTGGCTGGCTCTTAAGCCACCAAAATTATGTCTCTTCATNGCACCAGCAAAACCTTTACCAATNGTTTTTGATCTTGTGTCTACAAATTTTATATCTTTGAAAATTTCTAAACCAAACTCATTTCCTTCTTTATANGCAGAAGTATCNTTTACNCTAAATTCTTTTAGTTTTTTCTTAGCTTCAGTGTTTTTCTTTGCAAAAACACCTTTCATTGCTTTTGTTAATTTTGAATTTTTTATTTTTCCATATCCAAGTTGAACAGCTTTNTAACCTCTTTTTTCTTCTTCAATTACTTGAATAACTCTAGCTTTTTCAACTTTAAGAACTGTAACAGGCACTAACTGACCAGATTTATAAAATTCTCTAGTCATGCCAATTTTCTTACCTAATAAAGCTATCTCGCTCATAATTAAATTTTTATCTCCACATCTACACCTGANGCTAANTCTAATTTCATTAAAGCTTCTACCGTTTGTGGTGTTGGTTCTATAATATCGATTAATCTTTTGTGAGTTCTAGACTCGAATTGCTCTCTACTTTTTTTATCAATNTGTGGAGATCTTAAAACTGTATATCTTTCAATTCTNGTNGGAAGNGGTATTGGACCNTTTATAGTAGCTCCAGTTCTTTTAACTGTATTNACTATTTCNTCGGTAGAAGCATCNAAAACTTTATTGTCGTANGCTCTTAATTTAATTCTAATNTTTTGTTTTTCCATTAACCTGCTACCTTTTTAGTTACTTCGTCTTGAACATTTTGTGGAACTTTAGAATAATGATCAAAGAACATTGAATATTGTGCTCTTCCTTGAGACATTGATCTNAGATTNTTTATGTANCCAAACATATTTGCTAAAGGAACCATTGCCGTGATTACNGTTGCGTTACCTCTTTGCTCTTGAGTGCTAATTTGGCCTCTTCTACTGTTTAAATCACCAATTACATCNCCCATATAATCTTCTGGNGTAACAACTTCCACTCTCATAATAGGCTCTAAAAGCTTTAATCCACCTTGAGTACAAGCTTCTTTAAAACATGCTCTGCTGGCAAGTTCAAATGCTAGAACACTTGAGTCTACATCATGATGTAAACCGTCAACAATCGTTACCTTGTAATCAATCATAGGAAAACCTGCTAGTATCCCACTATCAGAAACTGTCTCGATACCTTTTTCAACACCAGGGATAAATTCTTTTGGAATAGCTCCACCTTTAATGGCGCTNTCAACATCTCTGCCTTTACCTGGTTCCTGAGGTTCAACAAATAATTTTACTTTAGCGAATTGACCAGCACCACCACTTTGTTTTTTNTGTATATATTCAAATTCAGCTGATTTTTCTATTGTNTCCCTGTAAGCAACTTGTGGAGCNCCAACNTTTGCTTCAACTTTAAATTCTCTTTTCATACGATCAACAATNATATCTAAGTGNAGNTCACCCATACCTTTGATGATTGTTTGACCAGATTCCTCGTCAGATGATACTCTAAATGATGGATCTTCTTTAGCTAATCTTGCTAAAGCTTCACCCATTTTTTCTTGGTCACCTTTTGTTTTAGGCTCAACAGCAATTTCAATTACTGGTTCAGGNAATTCCATTGGCTCTAATAAAACAGGATTTTCTTTGTCACACAAAGTATGACCTGTCATAGTATTTTTTAAACCTGCCAAAGAAACAATATCACCTGCATTTGCTTCTTTAATATCTTCTCTAGAGTTTGCATGCATTAAAAGCATACGACCAACTCTTTCTTCTTTATCTGATGAAGAATTGTACACAGCTGTACCTGATTTAATTGTACCAGAATAAATTCTAACAAATGTTAATGAACCAACAAATGGATCATTTGCAACTTTAAATGCTAAACCTGAAAAAGACGATCCATCCTCGAATTTCATTTCAATTTCATCATCTGAACCAACTTTAGTTCCTTTAATAGATCCAATATCCACTGGACTTGGAAGGTAATTAATAACTGCATCTAATAAAGGTTGAACACCTTTATTTTTAAAAGCTGAACCAGTTAAAACAGGAACAAAGCTAAAATTTAAAGTTCCTTTTCTAATGCACTTAACTAAATCTTCCTCTTTAATTTCATCACCATTTAAATACGCTTCCATTAACTTTTCGTCTTGCTCAACTGCAGACTCAATTAATTCAGTTCTGTATTTTTCTGAAATTTCTTTTAAATCATCAGGTATATCTTTATATTCCCACTCAGCACCTAATGCTTCGTTTTTCCATACTTGAGCTTTCATTTTAACTAGGTCAACAACACCAGTTAAAGAAGCTTCAATTCCGATAGGTACTTGTAAAACTAATGGTTTAGCGCCCAATCTATCTTTAATCATATCAACACATCTAAAGAAATCTGCACCAGTTCTATCAAGTTTATTTACAAAACAAATTCTCGGAACTTTATATTTGTCTGCNTGTCTCCATACTGTCTCNGATTGAGGCTCTACACCAGCAACTCCATCAAATACAGCCACAGCACCATCTAATACTTTTAAAGATCTTTCTACTTCAATTGTAAAATCTACGTGGCCTGGAGTATCAATTATATTAANTCTGTGNTCATTCCAGAAACAAGTTGTTGCTGCAGAAGTAATTGTGATACCTCTTTCTTGTTCTTGCTCCATCCANTCCATTGTTGCAGCACCATCATGTACTTCACCAATTTTATGACTTTTTCCTGTATAATATAAAATTCTTTCTGTAGTAGTTGTTTTACCAGCGTCTATGTGGGCCATGATCCCAATGTTTCTATATTTATCTAATGTATGAGTTCTAGCCATAATTTTTTACCATCTAAAATGAGCAAATGCCTTATTAGACTCTGCCATTTTATGAACATCCTCTCGTTTTTTTACTGCAGCACCTTTTTTTTCATAAGCATCATACAGTTCGTTAAAAATTTTATCTGCCATGTGTTTATCTTTTCTTTTTCTAGCAGAATCAACTAACCATCTTATTGCAAGTGCTTGNGCTCTTTTACTTTTTACCTCNACNGGCACTTGNTATGTTGCACCNCCTACTCTTCNTGATCTAACTTCTACTGTTGGTTTGATNTTNTTAATNGCTTCATTGAAAATATTTATAGGCTCGTCTTTAGTTTTTGTTTTAATTTTCTCTATTGCTTCATAAACTATTTTTGCAGCGATACCTCTTTTGCCATCATACATAATGTTGTTTATTAATTTTGGAATTATAGTTGAGTTAAATTTTGGATCAGGAACTACATTTTTTTTGGGTTGAGTTTTTTTTCTAGACATTATTTACCTTTTTTTGTTCCGTATAAAGATCTTCTCTGTTTTCTATTTGCAACACCTTGAGTATCTAAATTTCCTCTTAAGATATGATATCTAACACCAGGTAAATCTTTAACCCTTCCGCCTCTAATTAGTACTACTGAGTGTTCTTGTAAGTTATGGCCTTCTCCTGGAATATAAGCAGTTACCTCAAAACCGTTTGACAATCTAACTCTCGCAACTTTTCTTAATGCAGAGTTTGGTTTTTTTGGAGTGGTTGTATAAACTTTAACACAAACACCTCTTTTTAAAGGTTGCTTTTGTAAAGCAGGAACTTTGTTCCTAGAAACTTGTTTAACTCTTTTTTTTCTTAACAACTGATTAATAGTTGGCATAATTTTTNTTTAAAATTAATTAATTTATTTTTGAGATGAAAATAACTGACAGGTTATTTTGTGGCAGCGTTTAGTACCTCAAGAGCACTACATTCCAACCAAAAACATCGCCAAAATACTTATTAATCAGCTATTGTCAAACTAAAACTGCAATTTTTAGGTGATTTTTTTATTGATTTACTTGCGTTTCTTCAGGCTCAGAAGGTTCGAGTTTATCCTGTTCTNCTAAGAAGCTATTATCATCTTCCAAGGCCTTGTTGTTCCATCTGTTCTTGATATTACCCGTACCAGCAGGAACTAATCTTCCAACAATTACGTTCTCTTTTAAACCGTTTAATGGATCAACTTTCCCTTTAATTGCAGCATCTGTTAATACTCTTGTTGTCTCTTGGAAAGATGCAGCAGAAATGAATGATTCTGTTTGAAGTGAAGCTTTAGTAATACCCATTAAAACTCTTTCTCCAACTGCAGGAGTTTTGCCTTCAGCAACTAATTTTTCATTAGTATTATCAAACTTGATTCTATCAACCACTTCACCTGGTAAATAGCTTGAATCTCCAGATACCTTAACTTCAACTTTCTTAAGCATTTGTCTTAGAATTGTTTCNATATGTTTATCGTTAATAATTACACCTTGTAATCGATATACTTCTTGAACTTGATTAACAAAATATTCTGTTAATTCTTTAATACCTAAAATTCTTAAAATATCATGTGGTAATGGCTGTCCATCTAANAGATATTCACCTTTTTGAATTTTTTCACCAGGATTAAAGTTAATGTGTTTTCCTTTTGGAATTAAATAATTTGATGGTTCTGANCCGTCNTCAGGAACAATCGAAATTCTTTGNTTACCTCTAACTTCTTTTCCAAAAACAACACTTCCATCATTTTCAGCAATAATAGCACTGTCCTTAGCTTTTCTAGCTTCGAANAGTTCAGCTACTCTTGGAAGACCTCCAGTAATNTCTTTNGTTTTNGTTGTTTCTTTAGGNAATCTTGCAATAACATCACCAGCATAAACTTTTTGACCATCTTTAATTGATAAAATCGAATCTGGTACTAAGTAATATCTAGCTTCATTGTCATCTGCTTTTTTAATTACATTTCCTTTTTCATCTCTTAAAGTAATTCTTGGTTTTAAATCTGTACTCTTAGATTGACCTCTCCAATCAATTACAGATTTTGATGATATACCAGTTGCATCATCAGTAGTTTCTTGAATTGAAACACCATCTATCAAATCAACATAACTTGCAATACCACTCTTTTCAGCAATAACTGGAGTTGTATATGGATCCCACTCACAAATTTTTGTATTTGCTTTAACTTTATCTCCATTATTAAAAAATAATCTTGATCCATAAGCAACTTTATAAACTGCTATTTGNACTCCTTTATCATCCTCAATAGAAAGTTGAGTATTTCTTCCCATAACAATTAAATTCTTTTTAGAATCTTCTAGAATATTTGAGTTAATAATTTTTAATGTTCCATCGCTTTTGCTGATAATTTGGTTATCTTGTTTAACNGAAGCTGTTCCCCCAACGTGGAATGTTCTCATCGTTAACTGCGTACCTGGTTCTCCAATTGATTGAGCTGAAATCATACCAATTGCTTCACCCACATGNACCATTTTACCTCTAGATAANTCTCTTCCGTANCAAGTAGCACAAACACCCTCTTTAGAACTACANGTCATNACTGAATAAACTTTTATAGATTTAACACCTGCTGCATCAATTTTATCACAGCCTGCCTCATCAATCATTTCAGACTTTTTNATTATTACCTCACCACTTAAAGGATTTTTCACNTCAGCAGCTGTAACTCTACCTAGTGCTCTTTCTGCCAAACTAACAACTACATTACCACCCTCTAAGATCTCTGATAGTTCAATAAAACCTGGTTCTTCACATTTAATTTTTGTTACTGTTAAATCTTGAGCAACATCACACAATCTTCTTGTTAAATATCCAGAGCTTGCTGTTTTAAGCGCAGTATCTGCTAATCCTTTTCTTGCTCCGTGTGTAGAATTAAAATACTCTAAAGCTGTTAAACCTTC